>Ga0180217_1000365_pt1 | contig 77737 bp, 50 predicted proteins | sample eDN3rd37CBELigOP_FD_128521 | JGI IMG/M metagenome (GOLD analysis project Ga0180217, IMG submission 128521) | Enriched Organic Plus compost microbial communities from Emeryville, California, USA - eDNA 3rd pass 37_C BE-Lig OP (version 2) (version 2) ...
AGCAACAGCTCCCGGACAATCGACACAACCCGTAGAGAACGAAGCCGGTCGGCTTCGCCCGGAGAAAATCCGCCCGGAGAACCCCTTGACAACTCAAGCTCTTTCAGGGACAGCCACCCTCCCCCATTTACGGGCTACACCCCACGATCGCGCCAGTCCTCTCCCGCCTGGCGTCCCCCTTCACCGGGAAAGCTGCTAACAAATGTTAACACCCGAATGGCAAAACCGGATTTCGCCGCTCCGGTTCGGGAGGAATTCACCTCAGAACGGGCCGAAACAGGCATTTGAGCCGGAGCGGGAGAAAACCTCGACATAAGCTTCCCCCGTGACACATTCCTCGCAGACGGGGATGCCCCTCCCCGTATCGATCCCGGGGTCCGGCAATATGCATATCGACTTCGGCCCGACGACGGCCCGCTCGGCATTGATCATCGATGAAGACCCGAGAACGCGGCGGCTGCTCGGATGGGCGCTCGGCCGTGAAGGCTTTCACTGCAAGACCGTGCCAAACCTGGCGGAAGCGCTGCGGGCGAACCGTTTCCGTCCGTTTGTGCTGATTGTGCTGAGTTTGCAGGTGCCCGCCGATGACCACGAACGGCGGCAGTTCTCACTGCTCAAACTGGCGGATGATCCGCTGTTCGTCGTCCTGACGGAGCAGCTCGAACCTGCGGCCACCGACGAGCTGCTCCGCTGCGGCGTGGATGAGATTTATCTGAAACCTCTGAGCGACTACGGCATCTTCTCATTCGAGCTGAAAACTCTGGTTGATGCGCGGTTCGCCGAACAGGAAGCGTTTTCCCCGTGGGAGAATCATGAAGATGCGGTTCACTGAGCACGCGCAGCGGCTGGCGGGGCCTTCCGCGACCGATGCTCAGGATTCACACGCGGGCCAGGCAACGAATGCCCGGCATATTGCCGTCCTCCTCCTGGCCAACCCGACGCGTGCGCTCCAGGTCGCGCAGCGGTTGAAAGAACAGGGCTTTGCGCCCCGAGTGGCGGCCAGCTCCGAAGATCTCCACACCCAGCTCACCACGCAGCCTGCCGATCTGCTCATCATCGAGCACGAGCTGCCGGGCTTTCTCACCGGACTGGAGATCGTCGAGCGGCTTTTCCGGCAGCTTGTCCGACCGGCGACTATCCTGCTGACCGCGGATGAGGTGGCCCACCGCGCGGCCGCGATGCGGCTGAAGGTCGAAGCACTGCTGGACTCCCGCTGTGCGGACGACGAGCTCGTCGCCAGTGCATTGACGCTGGTCATGGGGCACGACACGAACAGGGTGTTCGTGCAGCCCCGCGCCTGTCGGATCGTCCAGGAGCTGGATGATCTCCCTCCCCGGCCGCAACTGCTTTTCGAGCTGCTGACCTACCTGCGGATGGATTGCACCGAGATCCCCCTGAAAGACCTCGCCGCCGATATCGCGGTCGATCCGAAAGCGACGGCGACGCTCCTCACGCTCACCAACAGCACGAGCACCGGCGTGCGGCACCGAATCACCTCGGTCATCGACGCCGTCAAACTGCTCGGCCCGGTCAAGGCAATCTCCCTGATTACCTCGTCGGCGGTGTTTCGCACGCAGGCCGAACTGCTCCGCAACTGGTCCGAACCGATGCGCAACTGGTACCAGCAGCGGAGCGTGCTGATCGCCTGCACATCGGCGGTGTTTGCCCAGCGGATCGCCGGCATCTCTCCCGATACGGCGTATGTCCTGGGACTCTTGCAGGATCTGGGAGTGCTGATCCTCGGCAACCGCTACAAAGCCCGATATCTCGATGTCACGCTGCGAAAAAGCCGGGAAATCGCCGATATCCGGCTCGATGTCCTCGAAGAGGCGAATCATCAGGTCACGCATGCCGACGTCTCGGCGGCGCTGTTGCAGCGCTGGCAACTCCCGAATTCGATCGTCCGCCTCGTCGCGGACCACCACCGGGCGGATGACGGGATTTCGCGTTCGCAGGTGGACCAGAAGTTTCTGCGGGTGATGCAGACGGGGGAAGCCGTTGCCGACCTCTCGGACCTCGCGCATCCGGTCCGCCGGGAGGCCCTGCAGCAGCACCTCTCCACGCATTACCCGCAGCACGCGTCGCAGTGGCGGGACTGCATCGCCGAGGCCGTGGCCCGTACTGCCGAGTCGTGCGAAATGTTCTCCCTCCCGGCCCCCGACCGCGTCTCGCTGCAACAGCTCCAGGAAAAGCTGACACTCCTCCAGGCCTCCTGACCCGGCCCGCCCCGCTCCCGTTATCCGGGAGTGGCTGGGGTCAGGTTGTCGCAATATCGCGTGAACCGTGGAGTCAGCGCTCCCGACAACCTGTCCCCAGTCGGAAGCGGCATCACTGGGGGCAGGTTGCCGATCACGTCCACCGCAGATTCAAGACTTTCTTTCTGGCAACCTGACCCCAGCCACCCTCCCGGCGCTCAATCAAAGAGTGAACCACGAACGACACGAAAGAACTGCCCCGGGCATCGCCTCATCTTTTCGTGTGTTTCGTGCCTTTCGTGGTTCCCACCCATCTTCATCCCGTCCAGTTGCCCTCCAGGGGGAGGGGTGACTGCCCCTGCAACCCCTGCGTCCCCCGCCCGCCGGGATGAACCCGGCGGCTCATGGTGGGTGCGTGACACTCGAGCCAGGGAACACCTTCCTCTTGAGCCGCGGGGCTTGTCCCCGCGGACTGCTCACCGGCGCTCAATCAAAGAGCGAACCACGAAAAACACGAACGACACGAAAGTACTGCCCCGCGCATCTCCTCATCTTTTCGTGTGTTTCGTGACTTTCGTGGTTCCCTCCCATTTTCATCCAGTCAAGCTGGCCTCAAGGGGGAGCGGGAGCGGATGCCCCCCCAGGCGCCTCTTGACGGCGAATGCCTCGCGGGCGCACACTCGACGGTTGCCGGTTGCAGTTTCGTCATCGGTCGCAGCAGCAGCAGCAGCAGCAGCGGAGCCGTCCCATGACCGCCCGGAGACTACCCGCGTCCCATCCCTCCCGCCTGATGTTCGCGCTGACGCTCGCGCTGCTGCTCTACGTCGGCGCCTTCTGCTGCCTGCGAATGCGGGTCACGATGTTCCCCGGCACCGAGGTCCGCCTCTACTGGCTTCCCGAATCGCTTTCGCTTGCGAAGAGAGGCCCCGTCTGCTGGTTCACCTACCAGGACTGCTGCTCCCGCCTCTTCCGCCCGCTGGAAGTCATTGACAACCAGATCAACTTCCGGTGACACAGCACGGACTGGCCTTCGCCAGCCCAGTCACCCACCACTCACACGAAGAAGCGTCCTCCGCGACAAGTCACATGCTCACCCGCCTGCGGCGTGAGAGCATGCCACCCAGCCGCTCGATCCGGGTCTATCGGTGAGCAGAGAGATCGAAACGGCCGAGTGTGAAAACGGCCTATTCTGCAAGTCCGGGCTGCCGTTCGGGTCATCCCGGAGGGCGGATACCTGGGAGGGATTCGCCTCCCGGGTGAACGTCGGCTGCGATTTGATTGGAACTTGGGGCGGCGAGCTGTTTAACTTGGATCGCTCAGTTCCGTCGGATCTGGTGCGAGACGATCGTACTAGGTTTGAAGAATCATCACTCCTCTTCATACGTTGGGAGACTCTTATGGCTGTTGATTTTGCAGGGAGCTGGAGGAATCAACTCGAGTCGGTTTTGGAGCTGACGGTTGTCGGTGACATTGTCGGCGGTCGGTTTGAATCTGGGGTTGGCGATGATGGCGAGACTGTTTGGGTGCAAGTCTCAGGTCGAGTATTGGACGACGTCATTACGTTCAATGCTGTGTACCCGAAGTACGGCACAGTCGTCGCATGGGTGGGCCAGCACACCGTTGAGAACGGCGTCGGCAAACTTAAGGCCCAGTGGCTGCACGTCACCAACATACCTGACGACCAAGAGCAAGATTGGATGTGGTTCACAAATCGGATCGGCGCTGATGTGTTCACCCGCCTGTAATCGCCGCGAACCGGAGTCACCCTGACGCGTTTCCCATTCAGTGGGGGCGAAGGTGGCGTCCGCACCATCCTGAGACAACATACGAGGGCGCGCCATGCGTTCCCGGTGACCGGTTGCACTCGCACTCCACCAGACGCAGAAGGACGGCCAGATCGATTCCGATTCTGACTGCGGAACTCAGGGGCACGAGATGCGTCGCAATTACGCGTTTTCTCCGGGGAGAAGTTGCACGAGAAACTCAGGGGCGTGCACCCAAACCGGATGAAAGCCGGTCTGGTATTGCGGGCCGTGGATTGGCCCGAGAGTTCCGCCCGGTGGTCTGAGGAGCGGAAGTCCGCCCGGGTGTCGATCGGCTGATTGGAAGTGGCGGAGTGAACGGCGGGAGCTTCCTGGCGGAGGAACGCACAAGGCGCCCCCTCTTGTTGCTTCGCAACACGGACGCCCGTGGCGTCCGTGCCACCCTGCGTACGAGAACGCGCGCAGAGTGGATCCCGAGGAGGCATACACATCCTGAAAACATCCTCGCATCACTTTTCGTTTGCGTATGCATATGTTAGCTTCCATACTAGCTACATCTCACCATTCACGCCAGTCCCCCCACTCATGCCGAGGATGGCAGCTTCCAGTGGAGACTCGTCGCGCTCCGAAGGCGGGGGCGATTGGTTCACGGATGGCTCTTATTCCAGCAGATGATCAGCCAGCCTGGAGACAAATTTCCGTGGACTATTCCAATTGGCCAGTTCGCACGCTGTCAATCACGCGCCTTCATCTTGACCCCGAGAATCCCCGCTTGGCGACTTCGGTCAGAAGGCCAACGCAACAGGAATTGATCGCCGATCTGCTAGAGCACGAAGACGTCCTGTCTCTCATGAAGGATATCGGTCGACAAGGCTTTTTCCCCAATGAGATGCTGGTTGCAGTACGCGATGGCACAAACACGATCGTCCTAGAAGGCAACCGGCGGCTTGCAGCGTTGAAGTTGCTACACAACCCGGAACTGGCGCCGCCGCGATTCTCCTCTCGCATCCGGCCAATCGCCGATCGCCTCGGAGCAACGACAACAACAAAGATACCTGTAGTAATGGCCCCATCCCGAGCTGCGGCTGTTCCGCTGATCATCGCACGCCATAAAGGCGAGGCCGTGAAAAGGTGGACCACCATTATGCAGGCGAGATTCATTCAGAGCCGACAGGATCACGGCCTTAACATCAAGGATATCGCAGACGAAACGGGTCTGGAACGTTCAGAAGTCGTCGAAGCGCTGCGAGATGCAAAACTGTACGATGTGATTCGGTCGTTGCCCCTGCCACTGGCCATTTCGAGCGTTGTCAACGATCCACGGCAGTTCCCGTTTACTACCCTTACACGCCTCATCGACTACTCATCTGTTCATCAATTCTTGGGAATCCGAACTGATGAGGAGCATGGCTTCACCACAGCTCTTCCGAAGGAGCAATTTGAACGAGCGCTTACCCGAATTGTTTCCGATATCGCCAACGGCACTGTAACTTCCCGTTCCCATAACACGGCATCGGAAGTTGATCACTACATAAAGACCTTAGAAGGCGATCTTGGGAAATCGAAGCCGAAGAAGGGAACAAAGACTCCAGCTGACGCTTTTGTTGACCCTGCGCGAACGCAACCAGCGCCCACACCCCGGAAGCGAGCCGCCGCCAAGAGCACGCAACCTCCCACGGGCCTCATCCCCAAAAGCTTTCGTGTCGATATAGAAGACGAAAGGATCCGCGCGCTTGTCACCGAGCTCAAGACCCTCAAAGTGACACAGTTTCCCAATGCAGTCGCAATCACATATCGCAGTCTTTTAGACATGGCGGTTACGAGATATCTTCAGGAGTGCGGTGAGCTGAAGAAGATCATCAATCAACTCACCGCAAAGGGAGGAAAGTCGGCTGATCGCATCCCAACCCTGAAACAACAATTGAATCACATTCTGCAGACACCATCGATGCCATTGGGACCTGAGGCACGGAAGGCATTGCAGAAGTTCGTAAGCGATACAAAGGACTCATTGACTCTGGAATCATTAAACTGGTTCACGCATGTGAGGTATGTGCCCCCAACTGTGGAACAATTGCGTTGCTTTTGGACGATGCTATTTCCACTCCTCCAGATGACCCTTCAAGACCCACAAGAGTAGGCGAGCCGCGATGCCAAGTCATCCAAGCCCATTGCGGTATCCTGGCGGAAAGCATTCGTTGGCACCATTATTGGCCGATGTACTTGTCTGCAATCAACTCCATGACGGCACTATTATTGAGCCGTTCGCGGGAGGTGCAGGTGCCTCGTTGAGGTTAATGTTCGATGAGATAGTCTCTCAGTTAGTTCTTAACGATGCTGACCCGCGCCTCTATGCATTCTGGCGGGCAGTGCTCAATCAAACCGAACAGTTGGTGAGACTGATTGAGACCACGCCGCTTACGATGGAACAGTGGCAGAAATGTAGCGCCGTCTATAATTCCGCGCCCAGCCGCACCCGTCAGTTGGATCTCGCATTCGCTGTATTCTATTTGAATCGGTGCAATCGGTCAGGCATCTTGATGGGGGGAGGGCCAATCGGAGGCCATGAACAAGCGGGAAAGTGGAAGCTCAGCGCTCGATTCAACCGCACAGAACTGATCAGTCGAATCCGGCGGATCGCTGAATATCGAGACCGAATCTCGGTGTCTCGCCTTGATGCTCGAGATCTCTTGGAAAAGATTCACAATCCAGCAGAGAGACTGCTCGTATTTTTGGACCCACCTTACTATCAAAAAGGACAGCGCCTTTATCTTAATGCCCTTGATCATAAGGACCATCAAGATCTCGCTGAGTTGCTCCTGAGTTCCCCTCCGTTTCACTGGGTACTGACGTACGATGATGCAGAGCCCATCCGTAAACTCTACAAGACACTTCACCCGCGTCCTCTGAAATTGGCATATTCTGCGTATAAACGTAGGGTCGGGCATGAGCTCATAATCTTCGATCCACGTTTGAAGATTCCTGAGTACTTACTTTCTTCGGACGATCCGATGTGCTTGGGATTCAGTTCTGCTGACACCCCGTGACGGTCGACGGAATTGCGTCATTTGGCTTCAACTGACAGGCAGCGGGCGCCTGGCCGAGGAGCAAGTTCATTTTCGCCAGCGCGCAGGGTTCCCAAAGTGTGCTACGATGAGTCAGCATGCGTCTGCACATGGCGGACCGTGTTGTTGTTACTGCTATTTCCCCGACGGAGGTGCGGGAGTGTGCGCGGTGGTGCCGTGACAGGTGGCGGCACAGTGTTTGTTGACGGCGAGCACAGCGGCACCGCGAAGCCAGCCATGTTTGCGGAGTGTTAAGTCAGACTGATTGATCTTTTTAACCGTCCAGAAACAGCTTGGCTCCGTTGGGGCGTCATAATCAGCAGCAAATGGCGGCAGATAGTGACGGAGCAGGCAGTCAGAAGACACCTGGAAGGCGCACGCACGGGTGCGGCTTGCATTTGCCGAAACGTGCATCGTCCGGATCATCAGCCCTGCCGGCATTCAGAAGATCCGGACGCTCCCAGCGGCGTGGCCCCGGCTGTGTTCGGCGTTCAGCCGGGCGGGGCGTTTGAGAAAGGAAAGTGAAGGCGCTGGGACTCGAACCCAGGACCTACGGATTAAAAGTCCGTTGCTCTACCGACTGAGCTACGCCTTCAGCGAGAGGGGCGGCAGGGGAAAAACGCGCTTGCCGCGAAGCGGGGAGAGTAGCATGCTCGCCCGCGGGTTTCAATCGTAACGGCGGCGGGTTTTTCAGGGAACGCCACCCGCCGCAATTTCTCGCGGCCCGCGAAACTTCCCTGCGGCACGGTCCTGCTCCCGCCGAACCGCCCGCCGAACCGCTCGCCGAGCCTCTCGCCGAGGTGATTTCCCGCCGCGAGCGGCCGCGTTTTCCCCCGAAACCGGCCGATTTTCGCCTGCTCCGGGCGAAAAGACACCGGCACGGGCAGGTCTGTTCGCGACAGTCACGAATTGTAATCGATCCAGCCGAGCTGTTCCATCTGCCGGAACAGCCAGGGATGCTGCCACGGATTGTCGCTGGGGTAAACGGCGGAAAATACGGAAAGTGCGAGAAGGATAACGCACGTCAGGCGGAACCAGCGGTGACGGCCCCAGGTGTCGAGGGCGGGGATCATCGGCAACAGCCACAGCGGAATCAGCCAGAACGCCCACCGCAGGCCGCTCGTCATGCCGCCGTAGTTGTAGTTCTGCGGACGCGACAGATAAAAGCCGAGCACGGCGACGGTCAGCCCGAGGCTCAGCCAGCACAGGTGCCGCAGCCCGGCGGGTTGCGTGCGGCGGGCCAGCCACCAGCCGGCAATCGTCACGAGGAAGATCGGCGAGAGGGACCAGATGCCGTGATGCCCCACCGTGCAGTGCAGCAGGTACACGAGGGGCGAATCGAGGTTCCGGTCGATCCCCCGCGGGTTCGTCCAGTAGCTCGCTTTCCCGTTGTGGACGTACTCGTACAGCTCGCTGCCGTACGAGGCGTAGAACGGCAGCACGCCGCCGGTCGCCAGGTAGTTCGTGATGAAGAACCCGAGGATCGGCACCAGGGCCGCGGGCACGAACGCCACGAGCGTCTGACGCGGCGATTCCCGCAGCAGAAGCGCAAACAGGGCCACGCCGAAGAGGGCCGCGGGAAGTTCGTTGCAGGTCGCCCACGCGGCGAAAAAGCCGGCGAGGGCGAAGTACCGCGGCCCGCGTTCGCGATCGACGAGGATCCGCAGCGTCGGGTACAGGGCGAACAGGATGCCGTGCGCCGCGATCGTGTGATTGTTGAAGGTGATGAGAAACGTCGAGAGGAACGTCCCGAACGCCGCCGCGGTGATCAGGAACATCCGCGACCAGTCGGTCGTTCCGTAGCGATCGACGAGCTTCGCCACGAACCACAGATACACGAGCATCGGCAGCACGTTGATCAGCAGCAGGATCGTCTGCACCACCTGATGCGTGTTCGTCAGCAGATTCCAGCCGGTGATCTGCTTGATTGTCCAGTACAGCCCCGCGACTAGCGTCGGCAGCAGCGGCGGCTTGGTCGAATAGAAATGCCCGTCCACGCGGACGTTGTCGATCGTGTACCAGCCGCGACGCTCGATGATCTCGTCAATCCGGTACGTCCCCCGCTCCGCCAGCGACCAGACCGTACACCAGCGGGAGCGGTCGTTCGCGCTGAACATCGGCGTGTGAACGGGCCGGGCGCGGGGCCAGCGCGACGGGCTGTAGCGGACATCGAGCGTCATCAGGCGGGCGCACGCCATCCCCCCCGCGATGGCAATGATCAGCAGGTACAGAAACGTGCGGCTCGCGCGCCCGGGATCATCCAGGGCCGCGGGAGCCATCGGGGGTGTCGTCGTGTCGGTGGACATCAGCAGGGGGGACGAAGGTTCGATTCCGCGGGGCGAGGGAGCAACGCATTGAGAGTCCGGACGCGAAACCCGCCAGGGGGATACGCTCCGGCAATCTCATCGACAGGCGTGCCGGTGATTTTTTTACGGGAGGCCAGGAGCGCGCATCATCACTCCGGGACTGCTTCGAGCAGTTCGCGGAGATAAATGTGATGCGGGCCGAGTTTGCCGCCGTAATTGCCTGCCGTGATCTTCAGCACGTCCGGGCAGCGACAGGCGGCGGCCAGGCCGGCGCGCATCGCCTGCCGAACGCTGTCGAGCGTCAGGCCATCCACAACAATTTCATACACTGCCCCGACCTCGGGGGGCAGTGCGGATTCGGTCACGGCCCGCAGTGTCGGGCAATACGCGTCGTTCGTACTGGCTTTGAGCTTTTTGTAACGCGAGCCGACTTTGCTGCCGCTGCGGACAATGCCGCCGGGAAACGGCAAGGCGACGTCGGGCACGGCCCGCATCGCGGCGGCGGCGGTGGTCGCCGCGTGGAGTGCCGACGCCTGATCGCGGCCGAGGATGAGCAGGTTGCCGCCGGCGACCCCCTTGATCGTTCCGAAGCGGTCCTCGCAGACGAATTCGCCGTCCATCACGGGAACGCGCCAGAACCGCCGCGAGCCGAGTTTCTTCGACTGCTGGTGCGTATCGCCGAAATAGCGGAGCTGTCCGCCGACCGAAATCTGCTTCTCGCGGGGAATGTCTTCGAGACCGTTGTAGCAGGCGGTCGTCGGGCAGGTGAGCACGCATTGGCCGACGCGGCCGACCACGGCACTTCCCAGCGCATCGCGGCTGAAGGCGAACACGAGCACGCTGACGCCCGGGCGGCCGTCGGGGGTTTCGGCGGGTGTCCACGCCCGTTCGATTGCCGCCTCGGCATCGCAGGCGATCACGCTCGTCGCGTAGCCGGTCATCGTCGTGGCGGCGATGCGTGCCCATTCATCGGTTGCCGCGGTGATCAGCACGCGCGTGCCGACGATGGGGAACGCTTCGGCAAACGTGTCGTCGATCTCGACGCCGTTCAACTGCAAGGAGGGGGAGAGGGTGCTCACAGGAAGATTCGGTCCGGTCAGACGGGGGCGGGATCAGCGGAAGGGCATCCGGAAGCACACACTTCAATTGTTGTCGATTTGTGTTCGATCCGCTAGTTTGAGGAGCAGTTCGTTTCCACGTCGTCGCAATTTTCCCGAGTTCCGCCGGGCACGTTTCCCACTTTGTGCCCGGCCCGGAGCGTTTTGACTGTCGAGGTGCCGGATGGGTCGATCACGCGGGTCATCGTGGGGAGTGGTTCTGGCGCTGCTGGTCCTGGGGGCAATCGCTCTGGAGGCCCCGCTTCCCGCGCGGGGGGAGGAACCTGCTTCCCCGGCAGCGACGGCGTACCCGCTGGGCACCTCGCTGCAGGTGCTCGAACGGGATCTGACCAGTCCCGAGTACCTCGAAGTACTGGAGACGATGATTCCGACCGACCTCGCCGCCGAGTGGAAACGGGTCGCGACGGAAGACAACTACGAGACCTTCCTGCAGAAGCACGGCGGCAGGGAGAAAGTCTTCGCCGACCCGCAGTTGAAGCAGGCGTACGAGCGGCGGAAGGAAATTGCCGACCGCTTCCTCGACCTGATGCGCAAGGCGTACGCGAAGCGCAAGCAGAAGGCTCCGTTCGATAACGGCGAGACGATCGACCTGCTCCAGGCGGGAAGCGTCACGGCCACCGCCGAGAAGGCGAAGAGCCTGCCGGTGCGGGTGGTGATGCCGGTCGCGGGCGCGGAGCGGCAATGGCCGCGGTTTCGCGGGCCGAGCGGTCAGGGGGACGCGATCGATACCGACTTCCCGCTGACGTGGAGCGAGACGGAAAACGTCCTGTGGAAGACCGAGCTGCCGGGCGTAGGCAACGGTTCGCCCATCGTCTGGGACGACCGGATCTTCCTCACCGCCGCCGCGGCAGACGGAACCACGCGCTGGGTGCTCTGCTTCGCCCGCGACACCGGCAAGGAACTCTGGCGGCGCGAAGCTCCGAAACCGGAAACCCAGGAGAAGCTGTACTGGAAGAACAGCTATGCCTCGGCAACTCCCGTGACCGACGGCGAGCGGGTGGTGGCGCTGCTCGGCAACAGCGGGCTGATCTGCTTCGACTTCGAGGGGAACCAGCAGTGGCACCGCGACCTCGGCGAGTTCTCGACGACGCACGGCCCGGGCACCAGCCCGCTCCTCTACAAGGACAAGGTGATTGTCCTGCAGGACCAGAACCGGGCCGATTCGGTGTTTGCCGCGTTCGACAAGAAGACCGGCAAGACCGTGTGGGAACGGGAGCGGCCGCGCTCGATGGGCTGGTCGACGCCGGTCATCCTGCGGATCGGCGACCGCGACGTGCTCGTGTACAACGGCTCGAACAAAATCGTGGCGTATGACCCCGAGACGGGCGAATCGCTGTGGACCGTCGGGGGCTCCTCGATCGAATCGATTCCGACGATCGTGGTCGGCGACGGGCTGATCTACTCCACCTCCGGCCGGAACGGTCCTTCGCTCGCTTTGCGGCCGACGCTGGAAGGGGAGCAGACGCAGATGCACGTCGAATGGAAGCTGCCGCGCGGCGGCCCGCACGTCCCCTCTCCGGCCTATCACGACGGCCGCCTGTACATCGTCAACGACACCGGCATCGGAACATGTCTCGATGCGTCGAACGGGAAGACGCTCTGGCAACAGCGGTTGCGGGGGCGGTTCTCGATGTCGCCGATCGTGGCGGGGGACCGGATTCTCGTCACCAGCGAAACCGGGACGACCTACGTTCTGAAAGCGGGGCCCGAGTTCGAAATCCTCGCGACGAACGAACTGAATGACGATGTCCTCGCGACTCCCGCGGTGCTCGGAGGCCGGCTGTACTTCCGCACGAAAACGCAGCTCCTCTGCATCGCCGCCGATGCGGGAAAAGAGTGAGTTTTTCGCACGTTTCAGCAGCACAGCGGCGGGCGTGTCATTCAGGACAGCCCGCGGCCTCGCGTTGCCGGAGCCGCAGAATCCGACAATTTTCCACGATCGGCGGGAGCGCCGCGACCGCTTCGGCACGCGAGACGGGAGCGATGCGGCGCGGAGGCCCGCCGGGCGGAATCCGGGGGGTGAGTTCGCTTGAGTTACGCCCGTCGCTGGATATGATGCATGCAGGCTGTGCCGGCCGGCGTTCGAAAATGTCGTGGTGCGCAGCCGCGGCTGACGAGAGAAGGCGACCCCAGGCGCTATGGCCTCAAATTCATCGTTCCGATCCCCCCTTCCCGGCCCCCGTCCGATGCCCTTCCAGGCACCCCAGGGGGACCTGACAATCCTCGCTGGCTCAGCGAATCCCGGCCTTGCGCAGGCGATTGCCGATTGCCTGGGGGTGAGCCTCACGCCCTGCGAGGCGCTCTACTTCAGCGAGGGGAACGTCTTCGTTCGTGTGCTCGACAATGTCCGCGGCCGCGACGTCTACATCGTCCAGGGGGTGCATTACCCGGTCAACGACAACTTTGTCGAGCTGCTCTTCTGGATCGACGCGCTCAAGCGGGCCAGCGCCCAGAACGTGACCGCGGTGATTCCCTTTTTCAGCTACGCGAAAGGGGACAAAAAGGACGAGCCGCGCGTTTCGATTCGCGCCCGCGTGTGTGCCGACGCGATCGAGGCGGCGGGAGCCGACCGCGTGCTGACGATGGATCTGCACAGCCCGCAGATTCAGGGGTTCTTCCGGGTGCCGGTCGATCATCTGTACGGCCGCAACGTGCTGTGTGAGCACATCCGCTCGCTGCAGATACCCGATCTGATCGTCTGCAGCCCCGACGTCGGTTTCGCGAAAGGGGCGTCCGCGTATGCCAACCTGCTGGGCGTGCCGGTCGTCATCGGCAACAAGCAGCGGAGCGGCCACGACGAACGGGTGGAAGTCCTCGAAGTGATCGGCCAGGTGGAAGGCAAGAACGTGCTGCTGGTCGACGACTTCACGATCTCCGGCGGAACGCTGATCACGATGGCCGAGGTGCTCAAGCAGCGCGGGGCGAAGGACATCTACGCGGCGGTGACGCACGGCGTGCTCTCGAAGGGAGCCGCGCCGCGGATCGGCGAAAGCCAGATCAAGGAGATGTTCATGACCGACACGATCGAGGCGCATGCCGACCCGCTGCCGCCGAACATCACGATCGTCCCGGTCGCGCCGCTGTTCGCCGAGGCCATCCGCTCGATTCACGACCGGACCAGCGTGAGCAGCCTGTTTCCGGAACCGCGGCCCGCCTCGAAGAAGAGCACGACCGCCAAGGGAATACAGGGCTGAAGCCCGCGGGCGGCGACGGAACCGGGCGGGTTCGCACGCCGCCGCGAGAGCCGACAGAAGTTTCATCCCACGGAGGGGAGGCTGCTGGCAAGATTCACTCACCACAAGACGGCTGGATGCGCGAGCCATGAGCGACAGTGAACCGAAGCTCACCCCCATGATGCAGCGCTACCTCGAAGTCAAGCGCGAGCATCCCGATGCGATCCTGCTGTTTCGCATGGGGGACTTCTACGAGCTGTTCTACGAAGATGCGCAGACTGCCGCCCGCGTGCTCAGCCTGACACTCACCAGCCGCGACAAGGGCTCGCCGAACCCGGTGCCGATGGCGGGCTTCCCGTATCACGCGCTCGACAACTATCTCAACAAGCTGATTCACGCCGGTTACCGGGTCTCGGTCTGCGAACAGGTCGAAGATCCCAAGCAGGCGAAAGGGATGGTGAAGCGGGAAGTCACCCGCGTCGTCACGCCCGGTACCCTGACCGACGACGCCCTGCTCGACCCGCTCGAAAACAACTTTCTCGCGGCAGTCTTTCCCGACAAAAATCTCGTCGGGCTCGCGTGGCTCGAACTCTCGACCGGCCGCTTTGTCACGACCGAGATCGAACCGGCACATCTCGGCGACGAGCTCGCGCGCCTCCGCCCCGCCGAGTGCCTGCTCCCCGAGAATGCCCGCAGCTCTCTCGCGCTCGCCGGACTCGGGCGAATTCAGGGAATGCTGCTGACCGACCGACCGGCCTGGTGTTTCGCCGCCGAGCGGACGCGCGACACGCTGCTCGAACACTTCGGCACCCGGACTCTGGAAGGATTCGATCTCGAAGGAGAGTCGGCGGGAATCGTCGCCGCCGGGGCGCTGCTCGCCTATGTGCAGGAGACGCAGAAAAGCTCACTGAGTCACATCGCGCTCCTCGAACCGTACCGGCGCGGAACCAGTCTGATTCTCGACGAGGCGACTCGCCGCAGCCTCGAACTGACGCGCACGCTGCGGGAAGGCAAGCGCGAGGGAAGCCTGCTCGCGGTCATCGACGAGACAGTTACGCCGATGGGGGCGCGGCTGCTCGCCGACTGGCTCTCGAACCCGCTCACCGACAGCGAGGCGATCAACCGCCGCCTCGATGCGGTCGAGGAATTCACGGGCGATGCGGTGCTCTGCCGCGAGCTGCAGGACCTGCTGCGGCAGACGTATGACCTGCAGCGTCTCACGGCACGCATTGCCACCGGCCGCGCCAGTCCGCGGGATCTCGGGTTTCTCGCGGCGACATTGCGGCTCCTGCCGAAGCTGAAAGCCAAACTCAGCGGCCGCCGCGCGGCTCTCCTGCAGGAGCTGGAAGAGGGTATCGACCTGTGCGCGGACGTGCGTGACGATGTCGAAAAACTCCTCGTCGATGAGCCGCCGCTTTCGTACACCGAGGGGGGCGTCATCCGCTCCGGCTGCAATGCCGAGCTGGATGAGCTGCGCGACCTCGCGCGGGGCGGCAAGGAATGGATCGCCCGCTATCAGGCCCAGGAAGCACAGCGGATCGGGATTCCGAATCTGAAAGTCGGCTTCAACCGCGTCTTCGGCTACTACCTCGAAGTGAGTGCCGCGCAGGCCAGCAAGGTCCCGGAAGAATACATCCGGAAGCAGACGCTGAAGAACCAGGAGCGGTACATCACCCCCGAACTGAAGCAGCACGAGGACCGGGTCCTGCGTGCCGAGCAGCAGGGGCAAAGCCTCGAACAGGAGTTGTTTCTCGCGCTCCGCGATCGCGTCGCTGCTCAGGGGGCACGGCTCCAGAAGACGGCAGAAGTCCTCGCGCAGGTGGATGTGCTGGTCGGGCTGGCCGTTCTCGCGGTTAAGGGGAACTACTGCCGGCCGGAACTCACAACCGACGCGGTTCTCGACGTCACCGACGGGCGGCATCCGGTCCTCGACCGTCTACAGCCGTCGGGGCAGTTCGTGCCCAATGACATCCGGCTGGGAGAAACCGCGGGGCTCGTGCAGTTGATCACCGGGCCGAACATGGCGGGAAAAAGCACGTACATCCGCCAGGCGGCACTGCTCGTGATCCTCGCCCAGATGGGCTCGTTCGTCCCCGCGCGCAGTGCCCGCATCGGCATCGCCGACCGGATCTTCGCCCGCGTCGGCGCCAGCGATGAGCTGGGTAAAGGACAGAGTACGTTCATGGTCGAAATGACCGAGACGGCCCGGATCCTGAACGCCGCGACCAGCCGGAGCGTCGTCATCCTCGACGAGATTGGCCGCGGAACCAGCACCTACGACGGAATCTCGCTCGCGTGGGCCGTGACCGAGTTTCTGCACGATGCGATCGGCTGCCGCACGTTCTTCGCCACCCACTACCACGAGCTGACGGAGCTTACGACGACGCTGAAGAACGCCCGCAACTGGAACGTCGCGGTGCGGGAAGACGAAGACAACATCATCTTCCTGCACAAGATCGTCGAAGGGACCGCCGACAAGAGCTACGGGATTCATGTGGCGCGTCTCGCCGGAGTGCCGACTGATGTGGTCGAGCGCGCGAAAGTGATCCTCGATACGCTCGAATCGGATCACCTCGACGATTCAGGGCGGACGAAAATCCCGGAACGGAAAAGGATGTCACGCCGCCACCGCGAGCGACAGCTTTCCCTGTTCGGCCCCGCGCATCATCCGCTGCTCGATTCGATCCGCCAGCTGGATCTCGACAGCATGACGCCGCTCGCCGCCCTCGAAACGCTGCATCGCCTGCGCACCGAACTGAAGGAGTGAATTCCTTGCCACCGGCTCCGGCAGGGAATTCACCGCGATTCTCGCCAGATTTCTTGTGATCTCCCGCGAATGCACTCCGGGAGTAGCCATCCATTCCCCCCGCCAGTAAGGTAAGGGAGAACCTCCCCCCTTCCTGAAAAACGAGGGAACTGGATGCTGGAGTTGCGGCAAGTCAGCAAGAGCTATCACGACCGGAAAGTGCTCAGGCCCACCAGCCTCACCATCGAGCCCGGCAAGACATACGTCCTGATCGGCCCGAGCGGCTGTGGCAAGTCGACTCTGCTGCGGCTGATGGTCGGACTGATCCGCCCCGACTCCGGCATGGTTCTCTTTCAGGGACAGGACCTTGCCACCAGCGACCTCCTCGCGATTCGCAGACATCTCGGCTATGTCATTCAGGAAGGGGGGCTCTTTCCGCATCTCACCGCGCGGCAGAACATCGCGCTGATGGCCCGCTATCTCGGCTGGGGAGAGACGAAAATCCGCGAGCGGGTTTCCAGCCTCTCCGCGATGACGCATTTCCCACAGGAAGCCCTCGACCGCTTCCCGGGACAACTCTCCGGTGGACAGCGGCAGCGGGTCAGCCTCATGCGGGCCTTGATGCTCGATCCCGAAGTGCTCCTGCTCGATGAACCGCTCGGAGCACTTGATCCGATGATCCGGGCCGAGTTGCAGAGCGACCTGCGGCAGATTTTCAGCGAACTCGGAAAGACAGTCGTACTCGTCACGCACGACATGGGCGAGGCCGGTTACTTCGGCCATTCGATCGTGCTCCTCAAGGAAGGCCAGATCGTTCAGCAGGGAACCCTGAACGAACTGCTCGACAGTCCCGCGGCCCCCTTCGTGGCGCAGTTCATCAACGCCCAGCGCCTGACGTGGGAGGAGCGTCGATGATTTACACCCGCTGGATCGTTCCCGCGCTCCTGCTCCTGGCGGTTGCACTCACCCCCTCCTCGTGCGAGCAACAGGCGCTGGTTGTCGGCTCCAAGAAATTCACCGAGTCGGTCATCCTCGGTGAGATCGTGGCCCAGCTCATGCGAAACACCGGCGAAGAGGTCGTGCACTATCCCGAACTGGGAGGAACGACACTCATCTTCGAGTCGCTCCGCGGCGGCGAAATCGACGTCTATCCGGAATACACCGGGACCATCGCCAAAGAGATCCTGGCCGGCAGCCACGCCGATGACGATACAGCGATCCGCACGCTGCTCGAAGTGAAAGGCGTGCTGATGACCGAGCCTCTCGGGTTCAACAACTCGTACGGCATCGGCATGAAGGAAGAGCGGGCAGCGGAGTTGGGCATCACGAAGATTTCCGACCTGACGCGGCATCCCGATTTGCGGCTCGGATTCAGTAACGAGTTCATGGACCGCGGGGACGGTTGGCCGAGTCTCCGCACTCATTACGGATTGCCGCAACAGGACGTCCGCGGACTCGATCACGACCTCGCCTATCGCCAGTTGGACGCCGGGCAGATCGACGCGATCGACATCTACACGACGGACGCGGCGATTGAACTGCACAACCTGCGCGTGCTGGAAGACGATCGCCAGCTCTTTCCCCGCTATGATGCCGTGCTCCTCTATCGTGCCGACCTCGCGACACGAGCGCCGGATGCGGTTCGCGCCCTGCATCGACTGGCGGGAACAATCAATGCCCGCGCCATGACGCAGATGAACAGCGACGCGGAGATCGAACGCATTGCGGAAGCGCGAATCGCCGCGGACTTCCTCGAACGGAAGTTCTCGATTCAAAGTGACGTTGTTGACGAGACGGTCGTCCAGCGGATCGTTCGGCGCACGTTCGAACATCTCAACCTCGTGCGGAAGTCGCTTGCGGCGGGAATCCTGCTGGCGATACCGCTCGGAATCTGGGCTGCGAAGCGGCCGCGGACGGGACAGATCATCCTCGGAGTCGTGGGGATCATTCAAACGATTCCCGCGCTGGCGCTGCTCGTGATGCTCATGCCGCCCATCAACGCGCTGGGGCTCTCCAGCATCGGCGGCGGATCGGCGACGGCGATCGTGGCGCTCTTCCTTTACAGCCTGCTCCCGATTGTGCGGAACACGTTCACCGGTTTGAACGAGATCGCTCCCTCGGTGCGTGAATCGGCTGAGGCACTCGGGCTCCCTCCCTTTGCGCGGCTTTCGCTGATCGAAATGCCGATCGCCTCCCGGACCATCCTTGCCGGAATCAAGACGGCAGCGGTGGTGAACGTCGGCTTCGCGACCCTGGGAGCGCTCATCGGCGCGGGAGGCTACGGGCAACCGATCCTCACCGGCATCCGCCTGAACAGCACGCCGCTGATCCTCGAGGGAGCAATCCCCGCAGCGGTTCTCGCGGTGCTCATCCAGGGAATCTTCGAATTCGCCGAACACCGGCTGGTGCCGAAGGGACTCCGCATCAAGCCGAGCCATTGAGTCGCACTTGCTCCACCCCGGCGCAAAGAACGTCGGAGCTGAAGCCTGGAGAATAGACTGGAGACTGGAGACTGGAGACTGGAGGACGAACCAGGCCAGCACGTCAGCGTGGACAGATTCACCTGCAGACTTCGTCACCCGCGACGGGAGTTGCCTTCACCAATTCCCAGCGGCGTTCAAACCTGATCGTCCTACAGCCTACAGCCTATAGCCTACCCAAGCACCTCGCGGATCACGTCGGCACTGTCCGGAAGCAGCGGGATCTGGCGGCCGCTCCGATCGGGGAGCATCGTGTGCGGATCGATGCCCAGCAGGTGATACATCGTCGCCAACAGATCCTTCGGCGAGACCGGCCGATCGGTCGGATCTCCCGCCTGCTGATCCGATGCGCCGACGATGTTGCCACGCGCAACACCGCCACCGGCAAACAGCGTCGAATAGACGCGCGACCAGTGATCGCGGCCCCCTCCCTTGGCCTTGTTGATCTTCGGCGTCCGGCCGTGTTCGGAGAGGCAGACGACCAGCGTATCGTCGAGCATCCCCCGCTGTTCCAGGTCGAGGATCAGGCCGGCGAACGCCTTGTCGAAACCGGGGAGCAACTGCTCCTGCATCCGCGGGAAGTGATTCCAGTGCGTATCCCAGGCATCTCCCGCGAGGCCATACTCGTCCCAGAAAACGCTGACCAGCTGGGTGCCGGCTTCGAGCATGCGACGACCCGCGAGACACGCCTGGCCGAAAAGTGTCTGGCCATACAGCGCGCGCGTTTCGGGGGATTCGCGGCGGATGTCGAGCGCCTCGGCGACCTGCCGCGAGTTGATCAGCGAGAACGCCATCTCCTGATACCGCGAGAGGGTCGCCGTCTGTTCGGTTTCCGAGAAGCTCCGCCGCGCTTCATCAAACTGCGCCAGCAGCGAACGCCGCCGGTTGAGGCGATCGACCGTGATCTCCGGCAGCCGCTCGGTCATCGACAGCTTGAAGTGACTGTCTTCGGAGCAGGCGATATAGGGATCGTAACAGTCCATCTCCCGGGCACCGAGCTTCTTCCAGACCGGTCGCGTACCTTCTCCCGAGTACTCGGTCCAGATCGGGTTGTAGGCCGAGCCGAGGTACGCGGCATACGGGCCCGCGCGGGAGACTTCGCCGACACGCTGACTGCTGAACTGGAACGGAAGCGCGACGTTCTGCGGCACGGTGGAGACGGCCTTGCCGCGCTCCTTCTGCCGCCGCAGGTATTCGACGCACGAGCCGAAATACGGATGGTGCCGGGAGTCGTGCGGGCTGAGCTCCATCCCGACATCGATGGCCGGCGTTCCGGTCGTGGCGAACGCGACACCGTGGATGGGGAACTCGTGTGTCACCGAGCGGATCACGGTGACGCGATCCATGATCTTCGCCATCTCGGGAAGATATTCGCACACATCGAGCCCCGGAAGACTCGACGGGATCGGCTGCATCGTGCCGCGAATTTCGACCGGAGCGTTCGGCTTCATGTCGAACGTTTCCAGCTGGCTCGGTGCTCCGTACAGATAGAGCAGCAGGCAGCGTTTGGCCTGACCGAACCGCTCTCCCGTCGCCGCCGACGGGGCAGCCTGGACATCGCGGGCCCGGAGCAGATCGCTCAAACCCAAGCCGCACAGCCCGAATCCTCCGACCTGCAGCAGGTCGCGGCGCGTGAGGCCGTTACACAGAGTTTTCGGGGAACTGAGGACTCGCAGCATGTTGGTCTCCTGGAGGTCTCAAGCGTGTCCGCTATCCTACGGTATCGCCACTTCAATCGCAAGATATTGATATGTTTCCCCGTTGCCGATCAATTCCGGCGGCGCTGGCTGCAGAAGCGTGAGAAGCCCCCGGCCCCGCCCCCCGGAATCCCGGGCACGTATCGTTCGAAGCCATTCTGGACTGCGGCTTTGCGGCAGGCTATCCTACGAAGAGAGAGGGGCTTCAACCGCGGTGCTCTTGCTCGTCGAGTTCTTCCGCACGGGGCGTTTCTGTCCGCGCCGGGGCCACAGAAGCCCGCACGGCTCCCCTTCCGCTGACACTTCCCTTCCATTGTGCGACACAGAATGACCGGGAACCTGCCCCTTGAGAACCCGACAGCCAGCAGCGAGACCGCGGGAGCTCTCTCGCTGAATGCGGACTGGGTCGCCATTCAACGCAATCCCAGCTCGGGGTCGGGGGCGTCGCGACACCTGCTGACCGAATTGATCAAGTGTCTGCGGCAGCGGGGGTTGCGTCCACGGCTGTTCTCGCGGCGGGAACGGCTGGATGACTGGATTGCCAATCCGGAACACCGGGAGCGGCTGCGGTGCATCGTCGCGGCCGGCGGCGACGGGACCGTCCGCGATGTGATCAGCCGGTTTCCCGGTTGTCGGCTGGCGATCCTCCCCCTGGGAACGGAGAATCTCGTCGCGCGCTATCTCGGCATCCCCAAGTCGGGAGAGGCGGTCGCCGCCATGATCGCCGCCGGACACAGCCGGCGGCTCGATCTGGGGCTTCATGGGGAGCGGCGTTTCACGGTGATGGCGAGCGCCGGCTTCGATGCCGACGTGATTCACCGCGCCCATTCCCGCCGCCGGGGACATATCCAGCACGGAAGTTACGTCCAACCGATCTGGGAATCGCTGCGTAAGTATGATCATCCGGAGTTGCGTGTATGGATCGACGATGCCGTCGAGCCGCTGATGGCCCGGCTGGTCGTTGTCGTCAATCTGCCGGTCTATGCCCTCGGACTGCAGGTCGCCATCTCGGCATGCGGGGATGACGGGTTGTTCGATGTGCGGCTGTTTGGGGGCGGCTCAGCATTTCAAATGTGGCGCTACCTCTATAATGTGTCGCGGGGGACACACGAACAGTTGAGTGATGTCCGGGCCTGCCGCGCCCGAACCGTGCGGATCGAATCCGATCAGCCGGTGCCGTTGCAGGTCGATGGCGATCCCGCCGGCTGGACTCCGGGTGAATTCCGCATCGATGCGGAGGCCTTCGAGGTCATGGTTCCGCCTCCTTCCGGAGGCTGACCGTCACGGCCGGGATGTCCGGGCGCGCGGGAAATGGCTCTGGTGAATGGTTGACGAAAATCGAGGTCTTTGATGCCCGACAATCCGGTTTCGATCGGTCCCTATCGCTGCGGTCGCGGCGCTCCGCTGCTGTTCATCGCGGGGCCTTGCGTGATTGAGTCCGAGTCGCTCGTGCTCGACACGGCAAAGCGTCTGGCGGACATGGCGGCGACGCTCGATGTGCCGCTCGTGTTCAAGTCCAGCTTCGACAAGGCGAACCGGACGAGCATTCACAGCTTTCGCGGCCCGGGACTGCAGGCGGGGCTGGAGATCCTCGCAAAAGTGCGCGAGCAGACCGGCCTGCCGGTCACGACCGACGTTCACGAAGCCCATCAGGCGGCCCCCGCCGCCGAGGTCTGTACGCTCCTGCAGATTCCGGCGTTTCTGGCGCGGCAGACCGATCTCGTGCAGGCCGTCGCCGAAGCGACCGCGGCCCACGGAGGCACGGTCAACGTCAAGAAGCCGCAGTTCGTCGCTCCGGAGGACATGCGGTTCGCCATCGCCAAGTGCGAGGAGTCGGGAAATCCGCGGGTCCTGCTCACCGAGCGCGGCACCACGTTCGGATACGGCCGCCTGGTCAATGACATGCGCTGCATCCCCGTGATGCAGTCGCTCGGAGCACCGGTCATCTTCGACGCGACACACAGCGTTCAGCTCCCCGGCGGAAGTTCGACCGGCGGACAACGACAGATGGTCGCGCCGCTCGCACGGGCTGCGGTCGCCGCCGGTTGTGACGGCATCTTCCTCGAAACGCATCCGCGTCCTGATGAGGCGCTGAGCGACGGCCCGAACATGCTGCCCCTCGATGACGTCTCCGCCCTCGTGCGCCAGCTCCTGAGGCTGCGGGCCGCTCTGGAGGAGTAGTCCCCGCGCCCCGACCGCCCCTCACATCTTGTTTTTCTTCATCGAACCGATTTCTTCCGCAGATAATTCAGGCGTTGCCCCGATGATCTTCCCTGCCCGCAGCTTTACCGGCCTCCGTTCGTCGCTCCTTCGCTCGCGCAAGCTGATGCTTGCCACCTGCGGTCTGCTCGCCCTCGGCTGGTGCGGCTGTGAATCGCGACGCACTTCCCCCACGGACGGCACGAGCACCGCGGAATCGTCCGCCACCGAGTCCGATGCCCAGGCCAGCATGGCGGGCGATCTCATCACCAGCATCGTCGAAACGTTCCGTTTCGAAAATCTGGGGGTCAGCTCCGACCTGAATCACGGCGTATCGCTGCTTAATCAGTGGCAGCGGCTCGGACTGGGGATTCAGGATGAGCAGTTCACACTCAAACCGGAGACCCGCGACACCCTCGAAAAGTACCTCACCGCTGACGAACTGACGAACCTGCGGCGGACGCTCTATACCCGTCGCGACGGCGAGCACCTGCGGAACAACCTGCTCTATCGCGCGATCCAGGAACACGCGATCGGACGCGCGAACAGCGAACTCGAACGGGTGGTCAACGTCTTCGATCACCTGATGCACAACATCGACCTGATGCAGAGCCATCCGGACGGCACGCCCCTGTTGCCGTATCAGGCTTACCTGCTCGGACGCGGAACCGTCGAAGATCGGGCCTGGCTCTTTGCGAGCGTGTTGCGGCAACTGCGAATCGATTCGGTGCTGCTGTTTCCGCAGGAGGGATCGAAGGAGTCGGCGAACTATCCGTTTCTCGTCGGCGTGCTGCTCGGCGAGAACGTTTATCTCTTCGATCCGAAGTTGGGATTGCCGATCCTCGCACCGGCGGACAGTTCAAAGGACAGGCCCCAGGTAGCCACGCTGAAACAGGTGCAGGACGACCCCGGCCTGCTGAAGCGTTTCGACGCCAGTGCCGACGAGCCTTATCCCATCCGGGCCGAGTCGCTGAAGAATCCGCAGGTCGCGCTCGTCGGCGATACGTCGCTGTGGTCGCCCCGCATGGAGCAACTGCAGCCCGCATTCGTCGGCAACAATGCGGCCGAGATCTATGACGGTCTGACCTCGACCGAGAAGCACCGCGGACTTCTCGACCGCCTGGCGTCTTATGCGGGCAAGGCCTGGAAGGCGGAAGACCTCCGCGTCTGGTCGTATCCCGAAAAACAGTTGCAGGGAGCCGAGAATCTCAACGCGATTCAACTCCAGCGACTGCAGGCACTGACCGACACCTGGCGGGCACCGTTCATCGTCGTGCAGAATCAGCAGCGGCAGCTTGCCCTCGAGCCGTCGTTCACGCTGCTCCGCGCCCGGATGGCGCAGGCCGAAGGCAAGTTCGACGATGCCGTGCGGCTGTTCATGACCGTTCAGGTGAAGAGCCACATTCCCGCCGAAGCCCAGGTCGATCCCGTCCTGCGACAGAATCACGAACGGGCCGCCGATGACGCCACGTACTTCACCGGCGTCGCCAAGTTCGAGCAGGGAGGCGAGCAGGAGCTTCGGGTCGCGGCGGACAAGTTCCAGCAGTATCTGAAATCCCGCCCCACGGGGGTCTGGGCGAACTCGTCCCGCTACCTGCTGGCGCTGATTCAGGCGCAGGTGGGTCAACCCGCCGCGGCGGCCGAGACGCTGGGACAGGTCTCCGAACTGCACCCGCAGCACCTGGGCTATGCCTACCTGATCCGGCAATGGCGCGAAGCGGCCGGTGAAACCGGGGCCGGCAGGACCGACGCGGGCAAGCCAGACGCCGACAAGGCGAAGCCCGCAACTGCCGAAACCGACAAGCCGGAGATGGAGAAAAAAGCTGCAGCGGACAAACCCGAACCGGAGAAGCCCGCCCCGGCCAAACCGGAAGAGGCCAAACCCGACAACGCGGACAAGCCCGGAACGGAGAAGCCTGACGCCGACACGCCCAAGACGGACAAGCCCGCAGGGGACGCGGCCAGGGAGGATCAGTCGAAAGAGAAGAAAGCGGACGACGCCCCGGCGACTCCCCCCGCTGAGGATTCCACCCCTTCCGAGGGATGAAACGCGGGCGTCACTGAACCGCGCCGCAAGAGGCCGCACGTCCGCTTTCGCGATCCACGCGGAGCACTCGGCCTCTTCACCCCGGCAGACGAATCGCCGTGAACGCCGCGGGCGAGTGACTGTCATCCCCAACCACAAAAAACAAGACCGGCTCCCGTGCACGCGGCGCGGAAGCCGGTCTCTTTTTTTCGACCTCGGATCGAGGTGAACGTCGATTAATCCTTCTTCAGCAGATCGGGCAGCTGCTTCTCAAGGTCGGCGACCGAGATGTTGCGGCTGATGACGATTCCGTCCCGGCCGACCAGAAACATCGTCGGCAGCGAGATGATGCCGTACTTCTGCGCCGGCGGGCTTTCGAGACTGCCTTCCTCAAAGATCTGCGGCCAGGTGACCCGATGCTCCGAGAGGTAAGGAGCAACATCGGCCTTCCGTGAATCGAGGTTCACGCCGACAATTTCAAAGCCCTTGTCGCGGTGCGTCTGATAGAGCGAGCGGATCTGCGGCAGGTCTTCCGTGCACGGCTTGCACCAGGTGGCCCAATAGAGGACGAGCACGACCTTGCCCTTCAGACGGGCCAGATCGACCGTGCCCCCTTCGAGACCGGCTCCCTGAAGCGTCATGCTGCGTCCGACCAGGTCGAGCCGATTGAGGGCTCCCTGTGCCCGCTCTGCCGAGGATGTCCCGGAGTGCTTGTTGATGAGCAGTTCATACCACTCGCGGGCTTCCTTCAGCTTGCCGCTGAACTCCTGCGTCATCGCGACCTGCAGGGCCGCTTCGGCGGTGTCTTCGCCATCCGGATACTTCTTCACGAACTCTTCGAGATCCTTCAGCCAGTTCTCCTGGATCTGCGTCCGCTTCTCGTTCGTGTCCGCCTTCTGCAACTCCATCCCGTAATCGGCCAGCAGGCGACGATAGGCGACATACGAGACCAGCGGCGACTTGGGCGACTTCTTCGCCAGCTCGGTCTGAAGTTTCTCGAGCCGGCTGACTCCCATGGGGAAGGCGCCGGTCTGAATGGCGGCGGTGATCGCGTCCGCCGTCTGACGGGTCCACTGGTCGCGTTCCTCGTCCCCTTCGGCGGCTTCCATGAGTTTCTGCATCAGTTCGGTGCGGGCGGCGTAATACTTGCCCAGCGCCGTGCGATCCGCCGACGGATCGGGCGCATTCTTATCGAGCTCCTGCAATTCCTCGATCAGCTTCTGCACCTGCGGGCTGATGTCGGAGACCGCCGCGGCGGCGCCTGCCGGAGCCGACACGATCGCCGGCTGCATGAAGACTCCCGCCTCAAGCACACCGCCGCCGGTGCTGTCGAGCGGTTGCGGCAGGCGGGTGAGCTTCCAGACATCGTTCACGCGGATCATTTCGCCGATCTGCACCAGCCCCGGATCGGAGCCGGTTTCGACGATCGCCATCACGTTCTCGTAGACCAGCAGATCGGACTTCGTCCCGAACTGGTCGGCCGGCACAATGCCCGGCATGGCGCTGTCGAACCGCATCCAGCGGCTGCGGGGCGTGATCACCTTCGAGCCCTGGGTGATTTTGCGCATCTTCGCCGCCGGGTCCGAGACGTTGTCCAGCAGTTTCTTCGCGACGTCTCCACTGATTCCCAGCGCGGTGAGATCGCTGCTGGAGATCAGCAGCGGACGCAGCCGGGCTTCATCCCCCGCCACCAGGGCCTGGATCGCCTCGCGGCTCGCCTCCTCGGCGGAGATCATCTTCCAGGAATCGATCTTGCCGTCTTCGTTGCTGTCGATGCCCCAGCGCGAGCCGCCGGAATTCAGCCAGCGGCACTGGTCGACCTTGTTATTGAAGTTCGAATCGATGTCGCGATAGACCTCGACTCCGTGCTGAAAGTACCGCCACTGGTCGACAACGTTGTCTCCATTCGTGTCGACAAACCGCCGCAGGAGCTGGCCGGCGGGACCGACGACCACCCACCCGGAGCTTTTCCCCTGCCGTTCCACATTCACCTTGCAGCGGTCGAAATCCTTCTCGTCCGGCGTTTCGTACTCCACATCACTCTGGACGGGACGGAAACTCAGTGCGAGCTTGACCGACGGAGCATCGGCGGCCGCCGCCACCTGACTGATCCCCATGAAACTCGCCGCGAGCCCGCTGCACACGCCCAGGACCACTCGATAGCTCATCCCAAACTACTCCCTTATGCGTGATGATGAGATCCCCCCGGTCCTGCCGCCGGCACAGATCGCCGCACACCGGTGAGCGGCCAGTTTCCCCGGAAACCGCCGCTCTTCACGCGGCGGCACGCACCCGCCGCAGCAGGGCAGCGGCCGGGACTTCCGGCGGCAACGCACGGACCTTGGGAGTCATGTATAGGCGAATTCCGGCGGCAGGAAAAGAGCATTTCACATGCCAAAGCCTCCGGGCAGTGCGGAGGCTCAAGACCGGAGGCGCCGTGCCGCGGCGATTCGATCCCGCGGGCGCACGACGGCACTCGGCGACAGCAACGCCCACTCTCGCGCAAGAACCCCGGCGGCTCCGGAATCAGAGCGTGTGCGGCCGGGCGGGCTTTTCGAACTGCCGGATCTCGCGCGCGTGCAGGCTGTCCCACATGCGGATCGTGCCGTCCCAGCTGCTGCTGAGGATGGTGCGGCCATTCTGGAAGTACAGCACCCGTCGCACAAGGGCGCAGTGGCCGCTCATCGGGACCATCTCGCCCTGCTCGAGATCCCGGATCCCGATGCGGTGGTCCCAGCTTCCCGAGACGAACTGCGTTCCATCGGGCGAGAAGCACAACGCCTTCACATCGGCCTTGTGACCGCCATACGTCCGGAGCAGCTGGCGCGAGGCAAGATCCCAGTGCCGGATCTGGGTGTCGCGGCCGCCGGTGAGGAAGCTCTTCCCGTCGGGAGCGATCGCGATGCAATCGACCGAACGGCCGCGATGCGGGCTCTGCATCCACAACTGTTCCCCACGCTCGATATCCCAGAGGCGAACGGTGCCGTCGATCCCGCCGGAAAGCAGCTGATGACCATCGGCCGTGAACTGCAGGCAGCGGACATGATCGTCGTGCCCCGCAAGCTCGGCCTTCAGGCTCCAGTTCCCGGTCTCCCAGACCCGAATCTGCGGATCGGTCCCGCCGGTGGCGACAAAGCGGCCGTCCTGCGAAACCGTGAGGTCGAAAATCTCACCCGCGTGGGCAGCGACTTCGACGGCCAGCGGAAATTCAAAAATATCGTGCCAGACGACCAAGTCCCCCGAGGTGAGGCCGGCGTAAAGCTGCTCGCCGCCGGGAGCGAACGCGAGTGCCTTGATGCCCCGCTGCTGATGATCGAGGCAGTACAGGTATTCGCCCGTGCTCAGCCGCCAGAGATGCAGCCGCCCGTCCTGACCGCCGCCCGCCACACAGTCCTGCTCTTCGGAAACAGCGAGTCCATACACCGGCAGGAGGGAACCATACTTGCCCCGGCCCGTGGAGGCGTGCGATCCCTCCTCACGGGGAGTGATGTACATGAACTGCACCCACATCACCAGGCCGATCAACGCCGCCACCGCGAGAACGACCAGCAGCAACTCGGTGAGTGCGAAACCGCGGCGGGAGGCAGCCCGCGGCGATGCGCTGGTCGAGGGACCGGACAGGACATCCCGCCGTGCCGACGAGCGGAGGCGAGAACGAGACTCTTCCCGCGAGAGGAAGAGAACGCGACTGGACATGGGTTGCATTCGCTCAGCTGACCGACTCATAACTCCACTTTCTTCCGTGACACCGCTTCGCCCCGACGACTCGGTGGCAGCCCCCAGACACAGCACGGATCAATACCCGTCAATGCCTGGAGTCGTAGAACGCCAACAAGCCGAAGGCGACATCCTTGAGAGCCTGGAGGCTCTCCGAAAAGCATAGGTTCAGTTCTCTTGTCGAATCGATGAATACATCGATTCAGAGCTTGCACAACCGATCTTCAATGCGGGAAGTCCAGTCGCGCGACATCACAAGGATATGCATTGCATGCGCAGACACATGCACACATGCAGAACCTGTGATTGATTCACCGGGGTGGGATTCTGTGAAGGCGGCTTCGCGTGGTCGCGAAACCCACTTCCGCGGGCTGGCAAGTGCGGATGATGCGAGCGTGGAAGGCAATCCGCAGGCGGGATGAATACGTCCGTCAAATTATATCAATGTTGCCGGGGAACACTCAAGTATTCAGTGTTCCTGCAGCCCTCTGCCGTCTTCAGGCAATCTTCAAGCAGATTCCGTGCCACGCGCCGGACAACGGAGACGTGAACGCAATAATAAAGTTCCAATCCGCTGTTTGAAAAAGAGTTACACGAAATCGGACCCGCGTGTTTCCGTCAGCATGCGCAAGCAGAGAGCAATCGGGACTGCTGCAACTCTCAACACTCTTCGCTGAGAAGATGCGCAAAATCGATCACCGGGAGACGATCGAGGGTGTCTCCACTCTCTTAAAATCGCGGCTCACCGGTGCGAGACTGGAGGAAGCTCCGCGGCAACGCTCTCAGCGGCCGCGATTCCGCAGGCTCCGCTGATTCAGATAGTCGACGAACACTTCCCCCATGTCGCGACTGGTATCGACCAGTACCCGCTCCATCCGGTTCCGCTGACAGATCTGCTCCAGCTCGTCGTTGAAGCGTTTGACGGCGGCCAGATAAGTCTCGCGGAGATCCTCCGGCTGCGCCAGGTACTCGTCCGCGACTTCCAGCCCGTGGAACTTGATCATCCCGTCGAACTCGAAGGCGAGTTCGTCATGATGCATTACCTGAAACAGCACCACCTCGTGCCGATTGTAGATCATCCGTTGCAGCGCGGCTTCGAGCGCCTCGAGGTCTGTAAAGAAGTCGCTGAAGATCATCACGATCTCCCGCCGCTTCATCCGGCCGGTAAGCTCGGTCAGGCACTCGGCCATCTGCGTTTTCTGCACCGGTTCCAGCTCATCGAGGTGCCCGGTCATTCTCACAATCTGCGACATGGAGTTGCTCGGCGTGATGAAGCCGCGGATCTGCTCATCAAACGTCGCCAGCGAGACCTTGTCGCTCTGTCGCACGATCGAGTACCCGAGGGTCGTCGCCATCTGGGCGGCGTAGAGCAGCTTCTGCTGCCGCTCCTCTCCATAGCGCATCGAGGCACTGACATCGAGCAGCAGATGACAGACGAAGTTCGTCTCCATCTCGTACTGCTTGATGAAGTACTTGTCGCGGGTGAAGTAGAGCCGCCAGTCGACGTGCTTCGGATCATCCCCCCAGACGTACTCCCGGTGCCCCGCGAATTCGACGGCAAAGCCATGCAGCGGAGACTTGTGCGCCCCCGCGAGATTTCCCATGACGAGCCCGCGCGGCGAGAGCGGCCGATCGGCCACGCGGCTGAGGACTTCCGGGTTCAGGTAACGCGAGAGAACGCTTTTCGCCATGGGATTTCACGTCACAGGTTCAAAGGCAGCCAGATCAACTTGAATATCGCCAAAAAGATGTAACGGCGAGACAGGCTTTAGACTGTAGGCGATAGGCTCCAGGTACGGCGTACATAGCGTGTTTGTAGATCGCGAACGCGTGGCCGGGGTTGGAGGGGACTCCCGAAACCCCGGTGGGGGCGATGCGGCTCGTGCGGGGATGACGCGGATCGGTGATTGCTTCCTCCTCTCCCCCGGGGCTTCCTTCGTCCCGCCCCGGCCACACGACCGCCGGGCTATGCGGCCGGCTTCTCGTATTTCTTGTCCGCGGGAACGGCTTCCATCAGCATGTCGATCAGTTTTTCGCTGCTGACATCAGCGGCCTGCGCGGCGTAGTTGCTCGCGATGCGGTGCCGCAGCGCGGGCTTCGCCACCGCCTGGATGTCGCCGATCGTCGCATGATAGCGGCCGTACAGAATCGCCCGCGCCTTCGCGCACGTCACGAGCGTCAGCAGGCCGCGCGGCCCTGCTCCCCAGGCAACCCAGCGGTTCACGAACTCGGGAGCTTCCGCCGTGTGGGGACGCGTCGCCCGCACCAGCGCCCAGGCGTACCCCAGCACCTGGTCGCTCACGGGGACGTTGCTCACCAGCTGCTGCATCTGGATGATCTCCTCGCCCGTCATGATGGGCGCGATCTCTCCCTGCTGGCCGGTGGTCACCCGGCGGGCAATCTCCCACTCCTCGGCACCGCTCGGGTAATCGACCTTGATGTACAGCAGGAAGCGGTCGAGCTGAGCTTCCGGCAGCGGGTAGGTGCCTTCCTGTTCGAGGGGATTCTGCGTGGCCAGCACGAAGAAGGGAGCGGGCAGCCGATGGACCGTTCCCCCGGCACTGATCTGCCGCTCCTGCATCGCTTCGAGCATCGCCGCCTGCGTCTTCGGAGGGGTCCGGTTGATTTCGTCCGCAAGGATCATATTCGCGAACAGAGGACCGGCGAGGAACTTGTACTCGCGTGCGCCCGTTTCGAGGTTCTCCTGAATCACTTCGGTGCCGGTGACGTCGCTCGGCATCAGGTCGGGAGTGAACTGAATGCGTTTGAAGCTCAGATGGAGCGACTGCGCGAGCGAACTCACGAGCAGGGTTTTCGCCAGCCCGGGAACCCCTTCGAGCAGGGCATGTCCGCGGGCGAAAATTGCCACGAGAACCTGTTCGATGACTTCATCCTGACCGACGATCACCTTCGAAAGCTCGTCGCGGATGCGGTTGTAGGCCTGCTCGCAGCGCTGCACGGCGGCGATGTCGTCGGAGTTCGCGGGGGGATTGCTGCTCATGCTGATCGTCCCGATTTCGTCGTGGAAAGTTCAATGATTCGATAAGACAAAGCATCGTTCGCCGCGGCGGCAGATCAATCGAGGCTCTCGAAATAGCGCCGCAATCGCTCTTCGTAACCGCGGGGCGCGCGTTGCTGCGGCCGGGCCCGCATCGCCTTGCGCAGCTCCGGAGGCAGCTTGGCAAACCAGGGCTCCTCGCGGAGCGCGCGGGCATCGACGGTTGCATCCCCGTCGCGGCCGCCGGTTTGATTGTCCCCTTCCTGCGGTCCGGGAAGATTGTCGTTCAAGGGGCCCTTCTGAAGTTCGGGGTTCTCCGCCTCGCTTCCTTCGCGACTGCTCCCCCCACCGGCCGGTGCCGTCGCCGCTGTTTTCGGGGAACCTGGTTGCGGCTGCCCCTGCCCTTCCGCGGCAGCGGCTTCCGCCTCGTCCGCGGCATTCGCCTGAGCGAGAGCATCGGCGCGCGGACCGCCCTCAGGCGGTTTCTGCCCGGCGAGCGCAGCCGGCAGCTCTGACGGCGGCAAGGCGGCCTGCATCTGAGCCATCGCCTTCGAACCGGCAATCATCTCCGCGGTCAGCTCCGGGGAGTTCGGTACGAAGCCGGTCCCCAGATCGCGCGGTGCCGGCTGCCCCCCCGCCGGTTCGCCTTCGCCCGGCCTGCCTTCACCCGGTTGCGCGGATTTCCCCTTGCCTGATTTTCCGGGGGCCGATTTCCCGGGGGCGGATTCGCCGGAGGCTTGCGACGGTTCGCCCGTGGGAGATCCTTCGCCCGGTTCGGCAGGGGACGCATCACCCGGTTCGCCTTCGCCGGGCTTCGCGGCCGGCTCTCCCGCTTTCCCCGGTTCTCCCGAGGGAGTCGCGTCCGCCAGTTCGTCCATCACCGGAAGAGCTTCGACGGGATCGAGGTTGGAGGCGAGTTCAAGTGCCTCGCGGAGCGGCGGATTCGCGACCTCTTCCTGGCCGCTGATCTCCTTTGCCCCCTGCCCGGTCGCCCGCTGGGCCTGAGCAAACCTGTTCGTCGCCTGGGCGAGTGCCTTCGCGGCTTTCTTCTGTTCCGGCGTCGCGGGACGCGGAGCCGGGGGATTCTTCTCAGCCTTGCCCGGTTCATTCTCGGCGGCGGGATTCTCCCCTGCGGTCGCTTCCGCTTGCGCGAGGGCTTGCCGCTGCTCGGCGATTTCCCGCGCTGCCGCCTGCTGCTCGGCAGCGAGCTGTGCAAGCGCCTGCGCGATCGCCTGATCGCGGCGAACCTGCTGCTCGCGGGCCGCGAGATTGGCCACGGCCCGTTCGAGATTGCGTTCCACGTCCTTCTCCGCCTGCGCGGATTCAGCCGGCGGGGCCTGAGGCGCCCGCTCGGCTCCCTTCTTCGCCGCCGTCTCGGCGGTTCTCAGGGCGGCGGTCGCACCGGGATCGACCGCTGCGGTCTTCTTCGCGAGTGTCGCGGCCTGTTCCGCCTGGGCGGCGAGTTGCCGGGCTTCCTCCCCGGCGAGCTTCTTCATCGCCTCTTGAAGATCCTGCTGCGCCTGCTGGAGTGCCGCCTCGGTTTCGCCCTGTGCGACGGCGGCTTCCGCCGCCTTACCGCTCCGGGACTGCTCCTCGGCCATCTCCGAAGCTTCGCCGGCTTTCTTCAGCGTCTCGTCCGCCGCGGGTGCATCATTCGCGGCCATCTCGCGCGCTTCGGCGATTGCCTTTCCGACTTCCGCCTGCGCGGCGGGATCGGGCTGCCCCGCGGGTGACTTCGCCGCTTCCGCCGCTTCGGATTCGGCCATCGCGAGCGCTTCTTCAAGCGACTTGCGTGCCTGGGCGCGGGCGAGCTCAGCACCGGAGGCATCGTTATCGAGCGTCTGCTTCGCGGCCTGTTGTGCCGCCTTCTGTGCCTCCTGCAGCGCATTCGCGAGCGGGTCCGGCTTGCCCTGGGATTTTGCATTCTCTGCCTGCGGGCGCTTCGCGGCTTTGCCGGCGAGATCACTCGCTTCGTCCGCGACTTTCTGCTGCTGAACCGCCGCATCGAGCGGAGTGTTCGCCTTGCCCTGGGCCAGTGCTTCGCGCGCGGCGTCGGCACGCGCCTGCTGCGCGAGTGCCTTGCCGATCTCATCGGCGAGCTTCATCGCCTCGGCAGCTTGCGGACGCCCGGAGGCTTCCTGCTGCTTCATCGCCGCCTGGGCAACCTTCTCGGATGCCGCGGCAAGCTGCTGCATGCGCTCGGCGACCGACTTCGGCCGTTCCGCTAATGTGTTTTCGACCGCTTCGCGGGCGGTGCCCAACTGCTCCATCTGTTTCCGGCTCAGATCCGCCAGCTTGCCGGCGGTGTCCGAAATTTCATCGCGGATCTGTGCGGCGGCTTTCGCCAGCTCTTTAGCGGCGTTCTCCGCCGCTTCTCCTGCCTTCGCCGCCTCGGGTTTTGAAGCTGCGCCCGGAGTGGATTCCGCCTTGGAGAGCGCCTGCGCTGCCTCGTCCACCTTCTGATTGGCGCGCGACAGAGTCTCGGCCGCCTTGGGCGCGGTCGCCTTCACCCCTTCGGCGATCTTCTCCGCGACCGCTTTCACGTCGGACTGTTCGGCCTTCATCGCCTGCGCCTCGTCGGACGAAAGCCCTTCGTCCTTCGCGGCCGCGGTCGCTGATTCCGCGACTTCCCGTTCCGCCGCCGCGGCCCGTTCGAGCGCCTCGGCAGCCCGGGCCAGTTCGCCGATCTTGACTGCGGCTTCGCGCCGCTTCATGTCGGCCAGCGCGGCCTCGACTTCGGCAGCCGCACGTTCCATGGCCTCGGTCGCTTCCGCAACCGCCTGCGACCTGGCCTCGACCGACTTCGCGGCCTCGTCGAGTGCCGTCGCCGCATCACGCGACTGCTCCTTCGCCTCCTCCAGCCGCGACTTGACCGCCTGGGGAAGCTCGCGCTCGGCAGCTGTAATCTTCTCGACGGTCGTGGCCGCCTCTTCTTCCGCGGCTTTCGCCTCGGCCGGCTTTTCCGCGGCCTTCTCCGCCGCCTGCTCCTGTTTCTTCAGGGCGGGCTTCAATTCCTCGCGGACCTGTTCGAGGTTGCGGACAAGTTCCGCGAACTCCTCGGCACTCTTGTCCGCCTGGTCGAGACCGGCCGCATTCTGGAGCTGCTCGGCGATCTCCGCGAGATTCCCCAGAACCTTGCTCTGCTCAGCCGTCGCCTCTTCGAGCTTGCCTTCGAACATCTCGCCCGTCGCTTCATACGCGGCGGCCTTTGCCTGCTCGGCGAGCGGTTGTGCCGCCGGCACCTCTTCGAGATTCTGCATCAACGTGCCGAGATCCTTCTGAATCTTCGCCTGCTCGTCGATCAGCTCCTGCGGCAACGGCGTGGAGGTATCCGCCGCCTCGGTCTTCTCCTTGATCTGTTCCTGCCGCCGGGTCAGCTCACGCACCATTTCGAGTGCGGCCTGACGGTCACTGTCGATCAGCCCCTGAGTCTCGACGACCTTCTCCAGCAGTTGCCGCAGACCTTTGATGACGGCGACCTGACTCTCCGCCGCCGCGGAGAACTGCGCCGTTTCGAGCGCGCGGACCGCCTTGTCGATCTCGGCCCCGACTCCGGCTGCCTTGAGGATCCGCAGTCCATCCGCGGCGCCGATGCCGACCGGCCCGCTCCAGTCACTCACATCCACCAGCGACTCGATCAGGTACAGGAACAGTTCCTTGATGTCGCGCTGGTCTTCGATCGTGGTGAGCGTCAGAGCCTCCTTGCGTGTCTGCCGCTCCGCCGGCAGAGAGCGGGTGACAGCCAGCACATTTGTTTCGAGTTGAATGAGCCGCTTGACCTGTTCGATGATCTCGGCGGTTTTCAAACGTCGCAGGAGCGTCTGGCGTTCGAGCGAAAGCCGGATGACGATCTCGCGAATCGTCGCGCGGGCCTTCTTGAAAGCGGCTTCGCGTTCGGGAAGCGTTCCCTGCTGGGCTTCTTCGAGGAGGAGCACCACCTGCTCCATCTCTTCGCGGACAAGGCCGTCGATATTGGCCCGCATCGTCCTGACGTCGCGATAAAGCGGAAGCTCCTGCAGGCCGTTCTCTTCAAGCTGCTGAAGCTGGATATCGAGAATGCTGCCGATCAGCTCGCGGGTCATCGCCCGCGCCCGCTGCTGCGCGTCCTGCTTGCGGCGCAGGCTCTCGGCATCGACGCCCTCCGCCTTGAGTGATCCACAGAGCACCAGCCACACCATCCCGGCTGTCAAGACCTGCAACCTTGTCATGGCGAATCTCCGATTCCAAGCTGACGCTGAATGATCACATCCAGGCGGCGGGCCGACTGTTCGTCCGACTCCACCATCCCGGCCAGGAAACCCTGAATGTCCGTGACCTGCAATACAAGCGGTTCGCTGAAAGCCGATTTGCCCGCGACATCGCCGCGATAATCGACCGCTTCGAGCGTGACCTTCACCTGATCACCCTTCTTCAGCTGCAATGACGCAAGATCGAGCACGTAATCGCCCCGCAACGCGGTCTGCACCGAACCGGCCGACGAAAGCTCGACGATGTCCTCCACGGTCTCTTCCATCGGACCTTCCTCGCGGACAACCTGCCGCACCATCCGCAGCTGCGCGATTCCATAGTCGTCCGTCGCCCCATAGGAAATCCGCGGGCGGGCGGTGGGGAGCACATTGCGGCTGATCATCGCGGCGACCACCCGCGGGTGCCGATCGGTCTTGATGCGGATGAAGCCCTGCACCGGCTGTTCCAGTTCCAGATCGTCCCGATCGCGGACCTGAATCTGATAGCGAACCGGTGCGGTGACGTTCGCCAGCGGAGTCCCCTCCGCGGGGAGCCGCCACACCATCGCTTTCTCATCCTCCGCCTGCAGCGGATACGAGCGGTCCTCGATCGTCAGCACCGCCGAGCGCAGCGGCTTGTTCGCCGCGACGAGGCGCACATCCACGCGGGAACCTTCGAGGACCGCGATCTGCCGCGTCCCGAGTCGCTCCTCCGCCGCGTTTTCGCTGCTGGCGGCATACGCCGGGGGAGTCGGCTGCAGATCGACGGTGACGATCGGCAAGGGAAGAACTTCGAGGTCTGCCGGATCGGTCCAGGCATCTCCGAGATACAGTTGCCAGGTCAGCGAATCGACCAGTCGCGTCAACTCTCCTGTAAAGACCTGCACGCCCTGTTGTCCCGGACGGCCGCGGGGAACGAGGTCGAGCCGGGACTCGACCCGCTCGCGGTGAGTCATGAGGGTCGCGCGCCCCTGTGCGGGCAGTTCGCCGCTTCCGTACACTTCAAACCGCAAGGGACGCCCATACGGACTGGCAACGCGGAGAGTTTCACCCGACGGGTAAATCGTCTTGCCGTTGATCACAATCCGTTCGATGACGGTCCGGGTCGGATAGTGCCGCGATCCGAGCAGAAAACGATTCAGAAATGCCCCCGCATGGCCCGGGTAAAGGATGACTGCGATCAGCACCGCGACCGTCGTGACGGCGAAGGTGCTGCCGCGACGCACGAGCTGACGCTGTGAGAATCCCTCGAAGACGTTCAGGTTTTCGCCGAACTCGGCGACGTAGTCGATGACGGCCCGTTCGAGTTGGGGCGATCCCCATTTCGAAGCCTCGGCCGATTCGAACTGCAGTGCCGCGACGAGGTCGCTGTCGATCTCCTGCTGTCTCTCGACGAGGAGCGCCATATCGAGATCGGTCTCGCGCTGCCCGAGGAACGGGGCCGCGAACCGGCGATATGCCCAGTATCCCACGCCGGCGCAGAGCACGAGCGAGACCAGCCGTTGCGGCCGGCTCATCTCGAACGTCCAGTCGATCAGGAATGCCGCTCCGAGAATCCACAGCACCGCGATGCCGACCGCAGCCAGGGCGCTCCCCACGCGCACGGTTGCCCGCAGGCGCCGCAGGCGGCCAAGTCTCGAACGTAAGGTCGCCAGCTTTGTCATGGAAGGTTGACCAGTTTGCGGAAGAGCCATTCACCCAACATCAGCGCGAGCACCACGGCGAGGCAAAGCCAGGTGTTCCACAGAGGAAAGACCTCGATTGTCGTTTCGGATTTCGGCGACGGGTTGAAGTCGCGCACAAAATCCGCCACGTTGTGCAGTTCGTAACTCCTGCCTCCCGTCGCTGCCGCCAGTTGCATCTGCAGACTCTTGTTGCGGACGGCGCTGCGGCGTTCCGCCGAGAGACTCGTCACCTGGAAGAAGACCTCGCTCCGTTCGCCGGTGACCGGGTCGTTCACGCGGACGCGATACTCGCCTCCATCGAACACGGGAATGCGCGTCTCGAAGATCCCCTCGCGCAGCTGTGCGATCGACAGCGGCTGCACGGTTTCGCTCCCATCCGCCGCGCGAACGGGGCGGACAACCTCTCCTGTCAGGGCCTTCTGCGGAAAGCGATCCTCGGTGAGCGGCTCGAAGTTGGCATCGTACGCCTCGACCGTGAGGACGACCTTGTCGTCCGCCTGGTACTGCTGCCGATCGGTCCGCACGACGAACCGCTTCTGGCTTCCGAGGGCATGGCTCAGCCCGAGCCGATGGATCATCTGCCCCCAGAACTGGCGGTAATATTCCTCGCCGTACTTTCGTCGCAGCCGCCAGGTCTCGTTGAACCCGACATAGACGACTTCCCCTTTTCCATAGCGGCGGATGGCGATCAGCGGCTGCGGGCTCTTCAGATCAACCGTAGTATCGGTCGGATGCACGGCAACTGCGGTCCCGTACGGATGCAGGCGGGAAACCGGTTGATACCACGGAAGCCGCCCCAGGTTCTCCCAGGCCTTGATGTTCTCGGCCTCGTTGCCGCCAAGCTGCATGAAGTCGGTCTGCAGAGCTTCGGGGGTCAGTTGCAGCTCGAACTCGCGCGTGTCGTTGAGACGCGCATCCGGATCGACAATAACGGGCAACATATCCGCCAGCGGCGTATCGGCCAGCTGACCGGGGCCGAAGCGCGGACCGGCGAGCACCACCAGTCCGCCACCGAACGTCCCGACGAACTCCTTGACCATCTCGCAGAACCGCGTGCTCAACGTCGCTGCGGGCATGTCGCCGAGGAAGATCACATCGTTCGCGAAGAACTCGCTGCGTTTGGGAGTCAGCGTCGGCAGAAACAGTTCGTTTGTCTCGCGGACCTTCGGGTCCGCCGAGCGGAGATACGTGCGGAAGCCGCGCATCCCCACGAGCTTGTCCCGGTGAAACACTTCCTTGATGAACCGCCACTCCCAGGTCGGTTCATACTCGACGAACATCAACCGCAGGAAGTCGTCGCGGATGCTGACTTCGCGCTCCGCCCGATTGTTCTGGCGAACGACCTCGGCTTCGAGCGGTTCGACTTCGGCGGAGAAAATGAACCGCCCCGTCTCGTTTGGCTCGAACGGAAAGTCGACCGGCTGCACCGCGGAGTCGAGTTGCACTTCCTTCTCGCCAACAAGAATGCTGCGGCCCTCATCCACGAAGGTTTCCGTACCTCCGAGAGGGCGTGCGGTCACACGCACCGTCACCGACTGGCCCGAAAGCCCGGTCTGCCGAAGCGTCGCCAGCACGGTCGTCCGTTCGGCTTTCTTCATCAGCAAGGGGGCCTGCAAGTCGACGGCGAGATCGACCGCCGCCTCCGGACCGACTCCGACCGTATAGATCGGCACATTGAGCCGTTCCGCCGCTGCGTGCGGCAGCGGACCGGAGTTCTGATCGAAGTCGCTGATCATCAGCACGCCGGCGAGATTGTTCGTTGCGTGCCGGAGCGACAGGTCTTCGAGTGCCTTGCCGATCGCGGTCACCTCTCCGGTGGTTGTGATCTGCTTCGCAAAGAACTCGGGATCGACTTCATCGCTGGCGGAATCGGACAGCTCAAGGCTGCGGACACCATCGGCACGATCGAACAGATACGCCTTCAGGCGATACTTCCGGCTGAGTGCTTCGAGGAGGTTCTCGTCCTTCCTGCGGAACATCGCCTGCACATAGGCGGCACGGCTCAGCTTGTTGACCGCGGGGACAACCGACGGATCGGCCGACGGCACTGCGGCCACGTCCTGCAACCCGACCGCCTTCACCAGCTTCGCCCGTTCTTCCTCGGGAAGTTCATCTTCGATCGCCATGCTGTCGGTGCCGTCCATCAACACCCAGAGCAGCGGACGCGGATGGCTGACGAGTTGAACGAGCAGAATCGGATCGGCCAGAAACAGAAAGACGAGCGCGAGGAGCGATGCCCGCAGCCCCGCCAGGAACATCCGCGCCTTGATCCGCCCGCGCTGCTGATAGCGGCTGTAGAAAATGACGGCGAGTGCCGCCAGCGCGAGGCAGCCGAAGAAGACCCACGCCGGCCCCCGCTGCGCCCACGGTGCGCCGAACGAGAGCGAGACCTCATCGATCGACTGCACGTTTTCGTACCCGAGCAATCGGCCGATCCACTTCGTGATGTGAAAGCCTCCTTCACTCATGCGCCCGCTCCTTCGCCATCACCGGCCATGCGAGGATCACGAGTTCCGCGAGCAGCCCGACAAGCACGAGCAGCATCAGCCATTTCCACAAGTCCTGGCCGCGAATCTGCGCGCCGGCGAGACTGATCGGCTCGTCCCGCTCGACCCAGCGATAGTTCGCTTCGCCGAGCCGTTCGCGCAAGCCGGCGGCATCGAGCGTCTGCAACTGCGACTCCCGCTCCGGCCCGTTCACCACCAGCGGGATCTCCCACAACCTGGTCTCGACCGCCGAGTCTGCATCTTCGGTCGCCCGCTCCGCCGTGACGACGTACTTCCCGCATTGAGTGATATTGCGAATGGTCACGCCGTAGCGGTCGGAACCGAGCGCATCAATCGCCAGCGTCTCTTTCAACCCCGAGGGACGGGTCAGCGTATAGCGGACGCGGCGGTCGCCCGATTCGACCGGCAGGGTGAGCTGTTCGACCGATTCGAGATTGCGTCGCGGCAGCGTTTCTTCGAGGAGCGAACGCAGAATCCGATCGAACAGCAGCGTGGCGTTCGTCTTCGTCAGATCGTTCCAGCTCGAATAGACACCGCTGGCGACGAACACCACCCGACCGTGCCCGATGGGCCGCTCGGCGATGAAGGGCAGCCCTTCGCGGGTGAACCGGCCGATCACCTGCGGCTGCCGGCGACGGGCCGTCTCCGCGGGGGACTCATCCCGCCACTGATGCTCGCGATCGCCGGACCACAACAGCCAGTTCGGTTCGATCGCGGCCCGCTTCGCGTTGTCTTCTTCACGCTCCTGCCGCTCGATCTCGCTGAGCGTTCCACGGGCTTCTTTCTCCGCCCAGGTTTTCCGCCGCGCATCGGACGCCGCCAGAAACTCGCGCTCGGCGGCGATCCGTTTCGTCTCTGTTTCCAGCAGCGACGCCAGCACGTCGTCACCGGCATCGACGGCAACCGCCTTGAAGAAGAACGGCTGCTGGTACAGGTCGGCAAGTTCTTCCCGCGAGGTCTCTTCCAGCAGGAAATACCGGTGCACGAGCGTCGCAAAATCCAGTTGGAACGGATCGAGCTGGCCGACGGTCTCCTCGGGCACCTGTCCGACCGGTTCGGGCTTCAGCGGCGCGGGCAAAATCCCGGCCCCGTCGAGCCAGGCAAGTTCGGACCACGCTTTCGGGTCGAACTTCGCCCCCGCGGCGATCAGGAGCTGTCCCCCCTGTTTGACGTAGTCCCGCAGGAGCGGCACGGCCGATTCGGGAGACGGAACACCGGCAATCACCACGAGCCGCGCGTCTTCGAGCAGTTCCCGATTCATGCGGTCGATTGTTGTGTGCCGAATCTGCACGAGCTGGCGATTGTAGTCGCTTCGCGAGGTCACGGGCGCGAGGAGCCGCCGCAGGCGAAAGGTTTCACCGTATTCATTCCGCTGCGGATTCTCCGCTTCGCCGTACTGATCGATGAAAACGACCGGGAGTGCCGCGACCACGGGAACCGCCAGATGACGCGTATTGTCGGCCCGCAGACGGTCACCTTCGATGGACTCATCCTGAATCGCGATGGACGCCACGACGAAACTCGGCCGTCCCGGCTCCGTGGGAATGTCGAAGCGATACGGGAACTGCAGTTCGCGACTCTGGCCCGGTTCGAGATCGATTGTCCGGCTCGCCACGGGAGCCCCATCCACCTCGAGTGTCACCTGCACGTTGCTGCGCGGCGCGGTCCCCTCGTAACGGATCGTCGCGTAGAAGGTCGTCGGGGTTTCGATGTCGGCAATGCCGTCCTGCACATGGAAGTCGGCGATCCAGGCATTCTCGGCCGATTCGCCCGAGACGTTGACCACCTGCAGTTCGGGAAGTTTTTCCAGCTGGGTCGCGATGGAACCGGCGGGCCAGCCTCCGACCTGTTGATCGCCGATAAACGCCACCCGCTTCGCGGGCAGATCGGGTGCCTGACGGCACGCTTCGAGAGCGAGGTCGATCGCCTGCGGGCCGCTCCCGGCGCGATCGACGACCTTGATGCGGCCGAGCGCCTCGCGGGCGTCTTCCTGCGTGCGATAGGGATCGAGGCTGAACGCGGTTTCCGAGCCGCACAGCGGAACCACCGAAATGCGGCTTCCCTGCGGAAGCTGATCGATGAATTCTTCCGCCTTGCGACGGGCCTCATCGAGCAGCGTGCCGTCGAACCGCTCGTACCCCATGCTCAGGCTGTTGTCGAGAATCAGCACGGCATGGACCGGCCCGCTCCCCCCGGCGACCGCGCTGCCGCTCGAAAAGTACGGCCGCGCCAGCGCGAGAGCGAACAACAGCACGCACAGGGTCCGCAGCGCGAGCAGCAGGAGATCGCGAAGCTGCAGCACGCGGCGATTTCGCTGGAGCGCCTCGCGGAGGAAGTCCATGGCGGCCCAGTTCACGACGCGGTAACGGCGGCGATTCAACAGGTGAATCAACACCGGGCCGGCGGCGGCGAGCGCGCCGGCAATCGCAAACTGGGGATCGAAGAAATAGGGCATCGGGGTTCGTCACGAAATGCGGACAGGTCCGCCGGAGGTGTTGGTTTGCGAGTGTTACCGCAGACAGGAGCCGCAGGGCGAACGAGCGGACAGGGCGCGGACGGCGCTGCGTAACCGGACACCACAGCGTTCTGGCCGCTCCCCCTCTCTCCTATTGACTCTCCTTCGGGAACTGGTTTCGCAAGCTGTCAATTTTTCCTTCCTGCAGGATCGGCAGGTAACGGTTGGGGATCGCCAGGATGAAGCAGCCGACCGCCGTCCCGTAGAGCTGGCCGGGCTTGCCCGACACGTGGCCCCCGGCCTCCCAGTAGCCATCCTGCGCGGGGTTGTTGGCGTCCCGCCGCTGGCCGGCGACCAGATGATCGCGAAGGATCGGGTAGCACTCTTTCCAGGGGTCGCCCCCCACCTGATACAGCGCCTGGCCGACGTAGTAAAGCGTGTAGGCATCGAAGGGAAGTCTGCCGGAATTCTTGCCGGGAGTCTTGAGCCGACGGATATCCTGCGTGATGACTTCCATGTTCTTGGGAATCCGCCAGTCCTCGTACTGTCCGAATTCCTGCAGGCAGACAACCCCGGCCGCCGCCATCGCGAGCGTGCCCCGGTTGCCGTCGTAGGTGAACTGCCCGGGTTCGCCGCGGGAAACCGGATCGTCCCCTCCCCGCCGGCCGCTCTTCGAGCGGTAATGCTCGCGAACACTCTTGATGGCGAGGTCAATGACTTCGGGAGAGACTTCGAGCCCGCTGTCGACGGCGCTGCGAAGCGCCTTCGCCTGCATCACGGCGAGACTCAGATCGTGTCCCCGCGGTTGCGAGTTCGCCCGGTAGTCCCAGCCGCCATCCTGGCATTGCGTGTTCTGAATCAGCTTGAGCGCCCGATCGAGAACCGGGCTCAAACGCTGATCCCCCATGACACCGTGCGCCTGCCCGAGCACGAATGCCGAGAGCCCGTGGTTGTACATGTCCCGCTGGGCGTTCGAGATATTCAACAGCCCCGAGGGCTTCGCGTTGGCGATGACATAGTTGAGCGCCTTCTCGACCACGTCGCCGTACTTGCCGCGGCCGGGGGTATAACCCGCCGCGAGAAACGCCAGCGCCCCCATGCTGACGAGGCCGAGATCATTCGAATCCCAGTTCCCCTGCGGCCCCTGATTGCGCGCGAGCCACTCGAGCCCCCGCTCGAGGGCGAGTTCGCTTTGCGGCGTCAGTTCCCAGTCTCCCTCCGCACGTACGGGGAGCGGAAGCAGGACCATGTGAATGATCAGACACACGATCAGTACCTGCTTCATTATCCCGCGCCCGTTCGACCGGGAACCGAAAGTCACCGCCATACTCACCCCCTCTGTTCAGTCTCTTAGATTTGGCATCCGGGGTTCATCGGTTACGCCAAACCGGCCCCTCGTTCGAATTCTCCCCTGCACTACTCGCGACGCCCGCGAACTTCCGGGAATCGCTTTGCCGGGGCATCACTCCATCGTCATCCGCAGTTCCTTCCAGCCGGCGGTGACCGGCTTCTCTCCGGTCCGGACCTGCGAAACCACGAGCCAGGCTCCCTTCCCGGCAAGCGGAGAAAGATCGATCGAATGGTCCTGCCAATGGTCTCCTTCGGGAGTCTGGATTGTTTCACTCAACAGCGTGGCCTCGTTCGCGCGGACCACAAGTTGCCACGGTTCTTTTGGCTTGCTCGCGACCTTCAGGTGCAGCCGGGCGCGGCTGTCGGCAGGCAGTTCAAGCCGGCGTGCGAAGGCGACCGTGTGTGCCGGAGTTGTCTGCGTCACGAGGAGGTCGGGCTTGCCCGCGAATTCGTCGCGGTATCGCGCTTCCTTGCCACGCTGCGGCACGAGGATCAACCACCCCGGCAAGGTTGTGGAAACAAGTTCCTGCAAGGGATCGTCCACATGCGTGAGCCAGTGTCGCAATCCGCGATGGGGAGGGGTACCGGGTGCCGCCTCTCCCTGCGGAACCAGTTCCACGAACTCCCGCTTCGCGTCCTTGCCGCGCCCGAAACCGCACCACAACCGGTCGTCCACAACCAGGAGCGGCCCGAGTCGCGGCTGCTGATCGGCCAGTTCCTCGAGCGGCGCCTGACCGAGTTCCCGCCCGCTCGCGGCGTCGAGCCAGAGGAGACTCGGCTGCCGGATTTTTTCACCCAGCGGCCGCGTGCAGGAGAGAAGAATCCGCTCCCCGCCGCCACACAGCCGCGCTTCGAGCAGCTCATCTTCGTTGAAGCGCCAGGCGAAGCTTCCGTCGTCGGCCCCGAGTGCCCGGATGCCGTTCGAGGTTTCGACGATGACGTTCTGTCCCGCAACGCCGAGTATCCGGCGCACGTCGGGCATGACCTTCTGCCAATGCCGCCGGCCACTTTCGAGATCCAGGCAGTCGATGGCCAGGACACCCGGCTGATGAATGTAAACGCGTCCCTCGGCAATCACCGGGGCCTGCTGCTGCTGTTGAGTCCAGTCCGGCTCCTGCGAGGGAGGCAGCCAGATTTCGCGGCGCAGCCAGCGCGGCTGGCCGAGCAGGTCGCAACACACGACGCTTCCGCCGATATTCGCCACGATCTTGTCGGCAATCGTGACGGCATTGCAGGGAACCTGCCGTCCCCACGCATCGCGCAGCTCGATCAGCTCCTGCATCGCGAGCTGCTCGCCGGTCAGCGGATCGAGCGAGACGAGCGACACCTGCATCGTGCCGAACTGCAGCGGAGAGGCCACCAGCGCATACAACTCATCCTGCACGAGCAGGGGTTCGGAGGCGACGTGATCTCCCGGACGTGCGGTCCAGAGTTCCTTGCCGGTTTCCAGTTCGAGCGCGGCGATCTCGGGCCCCTGGCGTGTCAGCCGCCGGACAAACACGCGGTCTCCCCAGACGACGGGACGCATGCTCCGCATGGCCCAGGAGCGGGCGTCCCCCCGATCCTTCTCGATGCTTCGCGTCCATTTCCGCTGCCCCTTCGCAAGATCGAAGACATCTACCGCGAAGCGATTGCTCACCACGAGCAGGTCGCCGGCATGGGTCGCCGCGTACTCACGCCCGATCTGATCAATCACCGGCGGATGATTGCCCGTGTGGGCACCGAGAGCTCCTTCAAAGGTCCAGCGCCGGCCCACCGAATATGCGGCGGGAGCGGGAACGGCACTCTCCGCTCCCTCGATGCCCGCAACAGGACGCGCGGAAAGCGACGTCGTGCGCCGCCGCGATTCGCGCAGGTCGGCAATCAACTGCTCGAACTCTGCGGCGACGATGCGGCGGCCGCCGAGTTCGATATCCGTTTCGGCAGGCTCTCCATAGGATTGGCCGAGCATTGCATGCGCGAGGCGGAGCTTGGCCTGGATCTCCGCCTGCCGAATCGCGGAAGCCCCCCGCAGGGACTGGAAGTAATGCCCCACCGCGTGCGCGAAATCTCCGCCAGCGAGCGCCCGGTCGCCCAGCCAGACATGCGCGGCCGACGCGGCATCGGTGCCGGTGAACTGTACGGTCGCGACCTGCATGGCGGCGACATCGGCTTCCGCCGCAGCCTGACGGACGCGCAGCAGACCGATCGGCCCGAAGTTCTCATCCATCGTCCGCTGCAACTCGGGATGCGCCCGCATCGCCAGCGCGACGGCGCGCGGCAGGGAGACCATCAACTGGCGATCCTGCGCATCAGGAAGCAGGCCCAGCGTTCCCGAACTGCCCGACGCCGCGATGATCTGACAGGCATCCTTATACGCCTGTCCGTCCAGAGCCGCCTCGAACTCGGCGAGGACGTTGTAGCCTTCCTTGCTGACTTCTTCGACAAGCGGATGCCGCCAGTGCACCGGCATCGCCGTCTGACCGCTGCGGCGTTCGGGAAGCGCACGGGCCGCGAGCGATTCGGACCATTCGAGGAGACGCTTCACTCCGTCGCGGCCGCCCGGCCACTGCACTTCAGGGAAGCTGGACGTGTTCCAGAACCGCAGTTGCTGACAGAGATTCCACGCGTTCTCCCACTGCTCGGCATAGAGGAGCGCGAGAAGTTCCTCGCGGACGAATCGTTCCGGCATCGTCTGCAGGGGCGCGACTGTCCACAGCGGAGAAGACATCATCGCCCGGCTGACCACCGTGTACGGTTGCGGATGCCCTTCCTGCACGAGTTGATCGCCCAGTTCGGTAAACCACTGCGCGAAGTGGGTGGCTTCGGGCGGTTCCCAGGTATCGGCGAACAGCGCGAGGTCTTCGAGATAGCGGAGCCTTCCTTCCAGCGGAAGCGGACTCGCCAGCACTTCCGCGGACATGCCCGCCAGGAGCACGCGCCCCAGTTCTCCCCAGGCTCCGCTGCTCAGCGTCCGCAGCGCACAGGCGCGCCGCCAGACGACGGGATCGACTCCCGCCGGCTCCGACTCCAGCACCGCCTGCACCCACTGTTCAACGGGGAGATCGCCGGAGAGTTGCAGAACCTTGCCGCGCAACTCCTCGGGAACAAGTCCGGTGATGCCGGCCAGCTCGCGGATTTCGAGTCGCCGCAGAGTAATGCTCCGCCGCTCCTCACCCGGCAGGCAGTACAGTCCCACCGAGGCAAAGCCGCCGCGGAGGCGACGGGCCGGTTCGAACGCGCGGCCCCACGATTCGCCATCCCCACTCGTCCAGCATTTGAACGAGCCGTGCCCGAGCACGAGCCGCAACCATTGCCGGGTGCCCGTAAACGGAGCGGGCGCCACATTGACATCCAGCGAGGAAACGACGCTCAGCGAATCGGGAGGCAGGAAACCGAAGCTCGTCCAGCCGGTGCGACGTTCGCGAAAGAAGCCGACGCGATGCAGCGGCTTGCCTTCCTGATCCCCCAGATACACGCCGGTCCCCGGCGAGGGTTGTTCCACCTGCAGAATGACTTCGTACAGCCCCGCTTCGGGAACGGGAATCGAGATCCACGCGGTTTGCGTGAGTTTCTCCGCAACGAGTTCAATCTGTCCGCCCGGCGACTTGTTGACATTCGCCTCGGCGGGAAGTTCCTGTTGCCAGCTCATCAGCGCCGGTTTCAGACTGCGCAGCGCGAACGGGTGCGGATTCTCGGGCAGCGACGGGAGCGGTTCGCTTCGATAAAGCGCGATTCCCCGGAACCACGCGCGGCCGTCGAAGTAGACTTCTCCCGGGGGGTCGCCGAATGGAACGGTCAGCAGGCGGATGTCCCCGCGGCTGAGGATGAGTGTCCCCGCCTGATAGCGCAACTCCACGGGACCGGACCACGTCCGCTCGTAGCGGCCGTCATCGGTCCCGATCAGCGCGATGTGCGACGGCTGCACTTCGTTCTCGGTCCGTTCTCCCCGATAGGCGGCCCAGAGGGGGCGCGGCCGATGATAATACTGCAGCGTCACCCCTTCGCGACCATTCCAGAAGTGCAGGCGCAGGCCGTGATGTTCAAGCAGCGACAGCCTCAAAGCCGTTCCCGCCTGGACCGGCGCCCGCAGGCGGACGATTCCCTCGAAACCCGCCACCGGGACATTCGCCCGCTTTGCTTCCTGAAAGCGATGCGGCTGCCCCTCGACCGGCTCGAACCAGCGATTGAGTTCCGCCTGAACGATTCCCTCATGCATCTTCAGCGGCGCGAAGACTCCCTCGGCAACGGCGAGCGCCGCCGCGTCGGGACGCAGGGCCTCGCTCCACGGTTCGTCCGGCTCAGCGGCAGCGGTCACGGGTCTCGCCGATTCTGCGGAAGTCTCCGCAGCAGCCGCCGTCGTCGATGCGGAATCGCTTCGCGACGCCTCAGCCGCCGCAACGGCGGTCCGGACGGCAGCGGGAGCCGCAGGATTCGTTGTGGCGACTTCGACCGGAATGGGTTCGGGAGTCCTGTCGTTCTTTCCCTCCGCGGCGACGGCCTGCGGCGGCGCAGCCTCCGGCGGCACTGGTTCGGCCTGCGGGGAGATGACCGCAACCAGCACGACCGAAACCAGCCCGATCGCGAAAAGCAGCAGGAACCGCCAGTTCCAGTAGCGGGAGATGCGATTGTACGGGGGACCGCCACGATTGACGATGTCGTCGACCGACACCTGGAAGCGGCCCAACGCCTCTCCCAGATACGTCTCCCACTGCAACTGGTCCAGCAGCACTTCGCGCAGTTCGGACGATTCGCGCAACCGCTCGCGAAGTCTCTCGATCTCCTCGGCCGAGAGCTCTTCGGGCAGCTTTTCCTGAACGAGCTGAATCAGCTCGGCATCGGACAACGGCTCACTCATGGGAAACGTTCCGTGTCTTACTTTGCAGACAGTATTTCAGCGCCTGCCGCGCGCGGAACATCAGCAGCTTGATGGCTCCCTCACTGCGGCGAAGTCGTTGACCGATGGCCGCGAGCGGCAACTCGCTCGAATAGCGCAGCTCAATCGCTTCGCGCGCGCTCTGGCCGAGAGAACTGATGCAGCCCGGCAAGTGCTGCAGCACGTCTTCGTACGTGCTGTCGTCGGTCTCGATGAGATCTTCAAGTTCGAGACACAGCCGGGTCCATGCGACTTCCTTCCGGCGTTTCAGCTTGCGGGTGTGCTCCTTGAGCAGATTGCGGGCGATGCCGAGCAACCACGGCCGCACGAGGTTGCCCACATCGAAGCGGGCGCGGCCGGTATAAAAGCGAAGAAAGACCTCCTGGGTGAGGTCTTCGGCATCGTTGTGCTGCAGGACGCGGGCGCGGAGATAGCCGTAGATCGTCCTCTGGTGCTCCAGCACAATGGCTTCGAACGCAGCCCGATCTCCGCGCTGGAGTCGTTCGATGAGGGCTTTGTCTTCCGTCATACGCCGATCGCTTCTGCCGCTGAACACCAGGGGATCGGAATCTCGGGCACAGGCACAGCGGTTGAGGGGAGCAGGATGTCCGCGACATCCGCCGGACTGGCGTGCCTGCCGCGCTCGGTCTGGCTACGTCACTCACTGAAGCGGGAGCAGCCCCCGATCATAGACCGCGGCAACCCCCATTCGCAATCCCTTGGTTTTCAAGTGGTTCCGCAACCCGAAGATCGCCGGGGCGCAACCGGCCGCGTGCCGGGCGGCCGGTCAGGCTCTCTGGTTGATTGTCCGCCGGGCGCCCGGGGTTACGGAGAAGAGTCAGCCGATTCGGTATTTGCCGACGCCTCCTCCGGTTTTTCCAGCGCAGGCAGGTCGGAGAGACTGCGGGCCAGATACAGATGATCGAACCACGCCGCCTCGCCATCGAGCGGGCTGAAAGTCAGCCCCCCGAGCGTGAATTCGCCGAAATCGGCGAACAGATCGCGGGTAACAACCGTCCACCCGCCGGGCAGTTCTTCCGCGACGGTCTTGATCGCAGCGCCGGGAACTTCGACTTCTCCGCCCGCATAGCCGAAGCGGGCTCCGGGCGCTCCCGGTTTTGCGTCCGCCGCAGGTGCCGCCTCGATCTGCAGCAGGATCTGCTTTCCTCCTTCCTTTTTCCACGCAAAGCGGACATAGCGATACTGCGAAGGCCCGGGGTTCTCGCAGATCTCGGCACCGAGGGCGGCAAACGCGTTGTTTCTCGTGCCGCGACGCGCGGGCTTCACTTTCAGGCTTCGTGCTCCCGAGTAGCGGTCGTCGGCATCGAGAGCCGCGTTGCCGGAACCCTCGTGCAACAAAGTCGGGAAACTGAACTGGTCCTCGAACAACGCGAGCGGCTGTGTGCGCTGCTCGTGGAGCGTGTTATCCAGTTCATCACGAGTCCGTGCCAGGATGATGTGGTCGAAGAGCGCCTCGCCCCCATCAAGCGACGCGAACGCAATTCCGGTGAGATCCACGCTGCCGAAATCGGCAAAGAGATCGCGAGTGACGACGGTCCACTCCTCGGGAGAGGGCGCGGCAACGCGGCGGGCCGCCCCGAAACTCGGCTCTCCCGGACCGGCATCGTAGCGCAGCGACTGGCGATCATCGCGAACTTCCGGTGGAGGCCACAGCCCGTCCTGCGCGAACTGCAGGCAGATCCGTCCGCCCCCCCGTTTCTTCCACGCGAACGAAATGTAACGGAATTCGCCCACGCGCGGGCGCTCGCGGATCGCCGCGAAAAACCGGGGGTGCTGCGCGATACCCACATCTCCCGCTTCCACACGAAGAGCGTGCCGGCCGGCATAGACATCCTGCTGTTCGAGATGAGCCGTCCCCTCTCCTTCCCGCAGCAGGCCGGGAACTTCCGGACCTTCCTGAAACAGAACCAGACGATTCGGGCTCTGCCCGGTCACCGCGATGCCCCGCCACTCGAGTGTGGCCTGCGGACCGCCGGGAAGCTGCGTGACCGCCAGCGTGACTTCGCGCCCCTGATACGGCCACAGCGGAACATGCAGCGGAGCAGGATCCACCAAAGGAGGCCGGACGGGCACATCGAACTCAGCGACGGCCCGGCCGTCGATGCGCACCTGAATCTGACTCGGCTCGCTTTTGTCGGGGGCGCGCGACACCGCCAGCACCAGCCAGTTCTGCTCCGGTCGAACCCGCAACTTTCGCGACCAGGTCAGAAAGGGGATGCGGCTGCGCGATTCGGTCACATAGCGTTCGATCCCCCCATCTCCTCTTTCCCAGCGGTGGCTGAGCAGCAGCGGCGCCGCCGACGCGTTTTCGAGCGTCCACCCTTCCCAGGCGGGCAACAGCCGGTTCGGTCGAGTCCGAATCGCCGACTGAACCCACGAAGCATCCAGCACCACGGTTGGTTCGAGCCAGTCGAGGGAGTCGCGGATATCAAACGGATCGGCTCCCGCCGGCCGCTCGTCGTGCGCCATGTCGGTCGCGAGCAGCAGTCGCCGCGGTTCATCGCTATTTGCGGGAAGCGGAAGGACGCCCGTGTCGACCAGCTTTGCGGAGCCGATCAGCAATTCACTCTCGAAGAGAAGCTGTTCCCCCTCGTCGGCGAGGATGCGGGCACGCGCACAGCCTCCCCGTCCCGCGGCACGGTCGAGCCCGATGCGCGTCCGGAACTCTCGCGCTCCCGGAGGCAGCCGGAACTCCAGCAGATGTTCACCGTGAACGCCGATCCCTCCACTGAAGGCGAGACCTCCCGATTCGAGGGGATTGCCGTGGACATTCAGGTTCCGCCGCCACGCGAGTCCTCCCGAAAGCCCGGGCTGCTGTTCGCTGCGAACCGGATCGAACCAGGCAAGAGGCATCTCTGAGGGAGCGAAGAACCTCCGCACGCGAATCGCGCGGTGCGGCAGCCACAGCGCATCGAGCGCCCAGGCGGGTTGCAGCATGTGATGCCAATGGTTCGGATCTCCGGGATTCCCGTGCGAGCGGGCCTGGAATCGCTCGGTCGAAGCCGTGAGCCGCAATCCATCGAGACTCTCGACCTGAATCAACCGGGCACTCGCCTCCGGAGAGAGGATGGCAAGCTGGTCCGCGAATGCCTCCCAGGCATCGAGGGGGGGCAGGTGCAGCTCCGCGATCTCGGCAAAGGGGACCTGCGTGGTTTCCTGCTCCAGCAGCACGCTGACCGAACTGGTGTTCCAGCGCAGGGCCCGATAACTCAGCCGGCGACCGTCGACGAAGAAGATCGTGCCGGGGTGATAGCCGCTGCTGCTGCGTTTTTGCCAGACGACACGGCGGAGCCAGCGCGTCATGACGCGGACGCTCTCCTGCGTCTGCCCCGGATAACTCCACGCCCCCTGCACCGCGACAACGAGATGCGACGGGAGCCGATGATAAGGATCTTCCGCCCCACTGCGTGCCGAAGTCACCCGACCGGGGAGCCGGTCTCCACCGACATACTCCACGAACGCTGTCGGTTCGGTTCCCGGAGCGAGGCTCGTATCGATCACCCAGCGGGCTGGATTGGCGGGATCGAACAGGGCGCGTCCGGCGAGACTCGGCTGCGCCTTTGTCTCGTGCCAGCTTTGAATCTCGTCGGCCTCGACGCGTGCATCGTCCGCGAACTCGGCCGTGAATCGTCCCTCGGCCGTGACGGGCCTCGGCACTGCTCCCGCGGTGGCGAAGACCAGGAACACAATCCAGCCGCGAGCCGTTCGATGTCGCCCGATCATGATTGCTCCGCGCGTTGTGCCGACCTGCGAATACCGTCGGCCATTCTAAGCGGAGGCAAGAAGCGGGCTCAATGGCGGTCACCCCGATTGCGCCGCGGGGAGTGCAGACAGGTAAGCCGCGAAACGCCGCGTGCGAAGAAGCAGCAATACACGCATACACAACCCGCCGCCCCGAACGGATCACGGCTCGCCGCGCGGACTACCAGCCGGTTCCGGCAGGCGCCGGCGCGGTTTGTGAAACGACGGGAGGCGGGACGAGCCACGGACGGATCGATTCGAGCGTCCTGGGGCCGATGCCCTTCACGCGGCGCAGATCCTCGATGGAGGAGAAGGGACCGTTCGCATCACGATCTTCGGTGATCCTGCGGGCGAGCGTCTCGCCGATCCCGTCCAGCTGCATCCACTCAATCCAGGTCGCCGAGTTGATATCCACGCGGTACGAGTAGCGCCGGGATTCGAGGCGTTCGATTTCCAGCGGCCGCAGTCCCCAACCGCTCACGCGGGCGGCATGCACGCATAGCAGCGTGAGTCCGATCAGCGCCAACGTGCCGACAAAGAACTGATCTCCCCGTTTCCACCACAGGAAGGCGGCTTCGGGCTCCGCGGCCGGCAACCCGCTGGCGACAATGGGAACGGCCTGCGGTGCAGTCTCCGCATCGTCAACGGGCGCTTCCGTCGTTGCCGCCGAGGCGGCTTCACCATCCGGTTCACGAGAGGACTCAGGAAGGGACGACGATGCCTGTGCGGGCTCTGTCAGTACGCGCGGCGACTCCGCAGCAGCGGATGCGTTTGAAGCAGGCGCGGGCGCAGCGGCAGCCGACGATTGCTCGACGAGTGTGGGTTGGGCGAAGTCGGACATGGCCCGCGGGCCTCTGAGGGACACAGATGTCACTCTGCATTTCCCTCAGAATAGCGGGCCGTCACGCGATCGTCAGCAGCGCTTTGCCTCCGCCGCGGCTGTCTCGATTGTTGAGCCTCGTGCCGCTCTCACGGAGCCCCGGTGGGAGTCACCCGCGAGCGAGGCACATAGGGCCGCTCGTCCACTTCGTTGCTCGCACTTTGCGAGATGCCCGGCTGAACCGGGCGGCTGGTGCGGCGCCGCGGAGCTTCGGCCTGTGCCGGCGGAATGGTTTCGCGGTACTTCACCAGATCCTTGAGCGGGTCGGCTTTTGGCAGGAACCGGCGGGCATTCACGTCCAGACTGCTCGCATTGAAGCTGTGGACCGTCCGTTTGTTCCCGGTCGGATCGGTCAGCTCGACTGCCGTCGGCAGAAAATTCTTCCGGCTGAGGATGACCTGGGCGACCTTGAAATTGGCCCGGTCCACCTCGCGGAGGGGGATCGCTTCCAGCCAGATGATGTCGTCGTTGATGTGCTTCAGTTTGAACTGATACCGCCGGGCGGCTTCTTCGGCTTTCATCCCGAAGAGAAAGGGCAGCGGGCCGTTCATGATGTTCTCCCCCTGGGCTTCCGGGGGAATGCTCACGCGTTCGTAGGTCTGCTCGCGATCGTTGATCTGATAGATCTCCTTGCCGGTGCAGACCCAGCGTTCGGTGATGTCGGCTTCGACCTTGTACGGCTCGCCGTCTTCCCGCGCCTGCGGCTTCTTGCTGCGGCTGATTTTCCCGACGACGCTGTAGGTCCCCTTGTCGGGGGCTTCGTATTCGAACTCGCCGTGGGCGTGCTTCTCGACCCCGAAGACTTTGTCGTAGGTGAACTTCCAGAACTCACCCGAGAGGGTGCGGATCTTTCCCGAGCTGACTTCCCACTGTTGCAGGATCCCTTCGATCTGCGGGTCAAGCGGCGGCACGCGCAATGGTTCGGCGGCCGGGCGCTGCAGGGGCTGCTGGCCCGCCGGACGCTGCACGGGCTGCCGGGGCTGACCTTGGGGATTCCGGGCACGTGGCGCGGTCGCCCGCGGCGCTGTCCCCTGAGGAGATCGGGGCGCCGGGTTCGGCGACCGCGGATTGGAGATCTGTGCCTGGGCAGACGTCACTGCGAAGGCAAGAAGCGAACAGACCGCCAACGCCATCCAGAACGTCGTTTGCGTCCGTTTCATAGTTGCAGGGTTCCTTCCCGTGCCACTGCGACAAGGCGGCGACAGTCCGTAATCGCCGAATGCCTGAGACCGCTGGCATTCGTCGCGGGTGATGCGTTTAACTGGCTCGTCACGAACGTGTTACAGCGAAACGCCGGAGACGAGAGGCGGGATTTTATCAGGAGCGGGCGATTCCGGCTACCCCTGTTTCACCCCTGTTTCGCCGCCGGTTGTGCAGGAAAGCGAGCAATCCTTTCTCGCCCCCTGCAGACGATCGCCGCCTGTCTTGAACTCGAAGACCTTAACGGTTGTATCGATCCTTCGGCTTCGGAAACTTGAGGCGGCGCGCAGCCCTTTGACAGAAAACTCGCCGCAAGACTATCACCGAAAGCCACTTACAAAAAGCCGCAAAAGATGCCAGTCGCGAAAGACCGGGTTCGCGCTCCGCGAATCCCCCCCTGCATCACTCTCGTCCGGCCGAGCATTCGGTACTTCGCGGTGTCGCCTGCCGGCTTTATCAGAGGGGTGCCTCGGGAGCCGGGGAGGACTCCTCGCGCTCGGCGGCCGCCGCGCGATGGGCGGCTGCGGCCAGCGAGTCGGCAATCGCCGTATCGATAAAGAGCTGCGAGATGTGATACATCAAAATGGGGAAGATGGCGAAACTCAGCCCCGAGTTGCGGGCCACCTCGTTCGCAATCAGGATTCCGACCGGAAGGGTCTTCTGACTCCCGGCAAACGCCACCGCTGCCTGGTCGGCCCGGGAGAACCGCAACCGCCGGGCCAGAGTGAGCGCGACGTACAGGGCGACGACGTGCACAACAATACAGCTGATCCAGACCACCGCGACACCACTGATCGCTCCCGGCGCTCCTGAGGTCTGAATGCTGGTGCCGCCTCCCACGGCGTTGACAAACACCAGCAGCAGAATCAGCGACTGGGCAATCACGCCGATCGGTTCTTTGAACCGGGTGGCAATTCCCGCCAGCACCTTGATCTGACGCAGGAGCTGTCCCGCGAGGGTGGGCAGCAGCACCGCGAGGAAGAGCTTGTACATCATCTTCGGGGCGTCGATGATCCCGCCGTCGATCGACGCGAAAGCCCCCTCCGCACCGCTCTGACTTGCAACCCAGCGATCGATAATCATCAGCCAGAAGGGGGCGACGAGAAAACTGCCGCCGTTCGTCACGAGCGTCACCAGGAGCGAGACTGCATCGTTGCCGCGGGCTTTGCGCGTCCAGACCGAGGCGGCCGCGAGGGTACACGGCACGCTTCCCGCGATGACGATCCCGTACCGGAATTCGTTCCCGATCTGCAGCGGTGAGAGAAGCAGGGTGAACACCGGGACAAACACGGCGTTCATCAGACAGCCGAGAACCACGGGGCCGGGCGAACGAAACGAAGCGGCGAGCATTCCGCTGTCGAGTGTGAACGCCATCAGCACCAGGACGATGGCCGTGGTCACCATCGGGTTGATCCAGGCGGTCGCCTGGGTCGCCTGCTCCGGGGCGCGCAGCCCGAGCCCCATCCCGACGCTGATGAGGAAGGTGAGGGCAATCAGAAACCAGCGTTTGCGAAGAAATAAAATCATGGAGGGGGCACATCGGGAGGGAGTCGTCTGGCGTCAATTTAGACGATCACTCCCGCAGCGCCTACTGTCGCGGCCGACAGCGTGACGCCCCGCTCGCAAACAGCAAGTCCAAACAGCAGATACATGGGTCCGTGGTTCGCAGGTAGCGTCCGAGGCACACTCTTCCCGTCGTCCTGCGGTCAGTCGGAAGCAACCGGCGGTGTCGCGGGAGCCTCCGTCAGTGGCAAGGCGCGGGCGAGGGCCGCCACGGCCCAGCCGGTCGCGGCGGTCGAGATGAACTGGCTCTTGCCGTGCGGATCGCCGTTGTCGAAGAAGACCTGAACCGGCTGGGCGCGTGTTTCGACGAGCCACGATCCATCGTCAAACTGCGTTCGCAGGAGAAACGCGACACCGCGCTGATACGCCTCCGCCTGCGGGTCCATTCCCGACTCGGCGAGGAGAGAGAGCGTCTGCCCGGTCGCGTAGGCATCGCTTTCCATCTCGCCGGTCTGCCCCCAGCCGCCATCCGCGCGCTGCCGGGAGAGAATCTGCTTCCGCAGGAGATCCAGCTCCCCCGAATCGGCCCCGAGTTCTTTCAGTCCCCACAGGCGGAAATTCAGATCCTCCTGCGCGGGAAGCCCGGCTTTCGCGAGCCAGGCGCGGGCTTTCTCGACGGCGGCTGTCGCGGCGGCTTCCTGCCCGGAGGTCGCGAATTTTCGCAGGAAGTGCGCGGAGAGCATGGTCGTCGTCACGAGCGACTCCGACATGGGGGGCCGGGTCGAATGCTTCGGGAAGTGCCCGTCCTCCCGCTGCGTCTTCAGCAGGTACTCCACCATCGCGGCGGTGGTCTCATCGGGCGTCCAGTCGGCGAGATCCAGGGTCCACAGCCCGTAGCTGACGGTCAGCGAGCGGCCGCCGATCCCGGTTCCCTTCCGCAGGTCGTCGAGCCGACCGGCAAAGGAACGCGCGGTGAACTCCGCCTGCGCGCGAACGAGCTCCCGATTGATCGGCAACCCCGCCTCGCGAAGGCTGTCGAACGCCAGCAGCGGAAGCGTCTGGTGATGACAGGAGAAGCATTGCCGATGCTCGGGGTAGTTTGCCGCCGCCTGTTCCAGTCGGGCGCGGCCGCGTTCGAGCGCCTGTTCGAGACTCGGTGCCGGAGCCGACGGCTCGCTTCCCGGAAGAGCCGGCGTCCAGAGAAGCACCAGCGAGACCAGCACTGCCGCACTTGCCGAACCTTGCCATTCTCCGCTCATTGCCCCGACTCCCTGAAGAGCATCGACGTCGCGTATCTGTCGGCGAATTCGCCTCCCGCTCGCTGGATTGTCTGTCACCAGACTCTTGAGAGCAATCGGGAAGTTTACTCAATGCCGCATGCTTCCTCGCCGAAATTGGCTACATGGAATGCATGACCGATCTGAGAGAATGGTGAGAAGAAACGGGCACGGGGGCGGCAGTCGGCGTTCCTTGTCTGCCGTCTGGGGCATCAGTATAATCGCGCCGGATTTCAGGGTCTGTAAGAATTAGACGCGGACGTGACGGCATTCGTCCGGCCAATTCCTGGTTTTTGCAAGGAGCGGATACAGTGGCTGCTGTGAGAGTTGGAATCAACGGGTTTGGACGAATTGGCCGGATTGCCTTCCGCGTGATGGCGTCGCGCCCGGAAGAGTTTGATATCGTCGCCATTAACGACCTCGGCGATCCGAAGGCCCTCGCCATGCTGTTGAAGTACGACAGCGTTCAGGGGCGCTTCCCGGGCACGGTCGAAGCCTCCGGTGATTCGCTGATCGTCAACGGCCGCAAGGTGAAGGTCTGTGCCGAGAAGGACCCGCGGAACCTGCCGTGGAAGGCGGAAGAAGTCGCCGTCGCTCTCGAATCGACCGGCTTCTTCACCGCTCGCGAGAAGGACGGCAAGCCCGGTTACGACAGCCACCTGACCGCCGGGGCGCGAAAAGTGGTGCTCTCGGCCCCCGCCAAGGACGCGCCGGACCTCACGGTTGTGCTCGGCGTGAACGATCACGAGCTGACCACGGAGCACAAGTGCGTTTCGAACGCCAGTTGTACAACCAACTGTCTTGCTCCCATGGCGAAGGTTCTGCACGAGAATTTCGGAATTCAGAGCGGTCTGATGACCACCGTGCACGCGTACACGAACGACCAGCGCGTCTCGGACCAGCTGCACTCCGATCCGCACCGTGCCCGCGCCGCCGCGATCAACATCATCCCCACCTCGACCGGTGCGGCGAAAGCGGTCGGCCAGGTGTTGAAGGATCTGAACGGGAAGCTGACCGGCATCAGCCTGCGGGTTCCGGTTCCGGCCGGGAGCATCACCGACCTTGTCGCCGTCCTCTCGAAGGAAGCGACGAAGGACGCCGTGAACGCCGCGATGAAGGCCGCCGCTGAAGGCCCGCTCGCCGGCATCCTGCAGTACACCGAGGATCCGATTGTCTCCAGCGACATCGTCGGCAATACGCACAGCTGCATCTTCGACGCCAGCTGGACGACCACCATGTCGGGCAACATGGTGAAGGTGCTCGGCTGGTATGACAACGAGTACGGGTACTCGTCCCGGACCGCCGACCTGATCGCCCGGATGGCGAGCCTCTAATCTCCGCCGGTAAGGGGTTTCTCCGGGTCAAACTGCGAATGCCGTCTCGCGAATCTGCCGCGGCTGCGCCTCGTCCGGAGGGCAGCCGCGAGCCGTAACCTGTTACGGCTCAACAGAATGAAGTCGCGAGGCGGCAATTTGCTTTTCCGCCGGTCACATTTCACTGGACTCGAATTGCCGTTCTGGTCACAATTGAGCAGGATGTTGACAGGTTCTGTTCGAGTGGCCGGCGTTCGATGTTGTCGATCACCCGGCAGCGGTCGCAGGGACAACGAGTCCTGGATTTCCCCGACCGCGGCATATCTCGCGACATTTCACAGAGGTGCAGGTCGGAAAGAGACACAGACAATCGTCCCCCGCCCGATGCGGCCCGATTCCGGTTGCCCGGTGAGCGGGGCTTGAGTTTCTTTTCCACTGCGCCGTCGAGGCAGTTGCAGATTCCATGAGCCGCCAGGCTACTCTGAACCAGTTGGCGAAGGACGCGCCGATCATTGCGCCCTCCTTCCTGAAGTGCGACTTCGGAAATCTCCACCGCGAGGTGGAATTGCTCGAACAGGCCGGGGCGAAACTCCTCCACCTGGACGTGATGGATGGGCATTTCGTGCCTAATCTCTCGTACGGTCCGGTTGTGCTGGAGAGTCTGCGACGCCTCACGAACCTGCCGTTCGACGCGCACCTGATGATCAGCGAACCGGCCCGGTATCTGGAGGATTACCTCCGCGCCGGCTGCGACAGCATCACCGTTCACATCGAGGCCGTCCCCGAACCGGTTGACCTGCTGCGAAAGATTCGAGAAGCGGGGCGGTGGGCCGGTCTGGCATTGAACCCGGGCACGCCGGTCGAGCGGATCCGCCCGTTTTTGAGCGAATGCGATCTCGTGCTCGTCATGAGCGTTGAACCGGGCTTCGGGGGGCAGAAGTTCCTGCCGTCGGCGCTGGAGAAGCTCCGCCAGCTGCGCGAGTGGGCCCCGCCCGAAACAGTACTTTCGGTCGATGGAGGTATTGACTCCTCGACCATCGGAGCCGCTGCGGCCGCCGGAGCACAAATCTTCGTGGCGGGCAGCGCTATTTTTGAGGCACCCGATTATGGCGACGCCATGGCCCGTCTGGGCGAGTCGGCGGTCGCCGGTGCCCCTTCATCCACGTAGGAGTGAAACACGGATTCTATGTCGACAATCATCCTGGTACGACCTGGTTGTACGGATTTCGACGAACAGAATCGTATTCAAGGGACGCTTGACCTGCCGCTCAACGAGCGGGGGCAAGAACAGGTTCGCCGGACGATCGAAGAACTGCGGGACTCTCCCCTGGAGATCGTTTACACCTCGCCGTGCGAGCCTGCGCGCAGCACGGCGGCACAGATCGGCCAGGCCCTCGACCTTCCCGTCAAGGAACTGGAGGGGCTGCGGAACCTGAATCAGGGACTCTGGCAGGGACTGCAGGTCGATGACCTGCGGCGGAAGCAGCCGCGCGTCTTCAAGCAGTTCCAGGAATCCCCCGAATCGATTTGCCCGCCGCAGGGCGAACTGGTGCGCGATGCGATGGAGCGGGTCCGCAAGTCGCTCGAAAAACCGCTGAAGCGGGGCATCTCGTTCGCCGTCGTGGCGTCCGAACCGCTGGCGACGATGATCGCCAGCGTGGCCACCGGCCGCAAGCTCGAGTTCACGGGCCCGCTGACGCAGTCGTGCGGGGAGCGCATCTGGGAGATCCTGCGCCCCGAAGGGACGCCCGCGTCGGGAAAGTATCCGTCGGATGACGGGCGCAACGGAATCCCCGTCGCGGTCGCGCATGCACACCGCGGGCATCACACCGACTGATTTCCCGCGGCCCCGCACAACTGGAAATGGAAACGGGCAGACCCCAGTCACAATCCGTTGACGCCCCACGCCGGGCAGGACGGCTCATGAGGAGACGGTTGGATGAGTTCGGTCGAGAAGCCTGACCTGGAAACGTCGCTCCCGGGAAAGCGGCGGAAACGTGGCGTCCCGGAAGGCTTGTGGATCTGCTGCGACGGCTGCAAATCCACCGTGTTCCGCAAGCGCGTCGACGAAGGACTCGGCGTCTGCCCCGAATGCGATTACCACTTTTACGTCTCGGCCGAGAACCGGATCAAGCAGCTGCTCGACGAAGAGAGCTTCGAAGAGTGGTTCGCGGAACTCCGCAGCCTCGATCCGCTGCAGTTCGTCGACCGCAAGGCGTACGCGAAGCGGCTCATCGAAGAACAAGCCCGAACCGGCCTGCGCGAGGCCTGCATCGTCGGCCGCGGTTACATGCGCGGCCGCCCGCTCGTTTTCGGCCTGACCGATTCGGCGTTCATCATGGGCAGCATGGGCTCGGTCGTGGGGGAGAAGCTCACCCGCGCGATCGAACGCGCGACCGAAATGCACCTCCCGCTCGTGATCGTCAGCGGCTCCGGGGGCGGTGCCCGCATGCACGAAGGCATCCTGTCGCTGATGCAGATGGGCAAGGTCTCGGCGGCGCTGGCCCGCTATCACGAGGCTGGCGGCCTGTTCATCTCGGTGCTGACGAATCCGACCATGGGAGGCGTCGCCGCGAGCTTCGCCTCGCTGGGAGACGTCATTCTTGCCGAACCGAAAGCCCTGATCGGCTTCGCCGGTCCCCGCGTGGTTCGCGAAACGATCAAGATCGAACTGCCCGAGGGCTTCCAGACGAGCGAGTTCATGTTGAAGCATGGCTTCGTGGACCGCATCGTCCATCGCCGCGACCTGAGCAAGGAAATCGCCCGGATCATCGACTACTGCATGCGCTAGCCGCGAACACGGTCGCATGCGTACGACTCTCGAGCGTGTGATCGTGATCCCCGCAGTCGGGCGGTGATCGCGGACGAAAAATTTCTCCCGGGCGCGAACCTGCTCCGCGGAGCGGTGTCCTGACGTGGCCCTTGCCGACTCGATGCGAGCGGCCGCGGTTCGCCCGGGTGAGCCCGCCCCGCCGCTCCCTGCGGGTCATGCGGGGGACAGTCTGGTCGGACCGGCCGGAAATGCTCCCGGGTCGGGAGGAACAACCCGGGCATCGTCTCTTCCCCGCAGAGTCTGCCGCGGCCATCCGCGGGTGAGCTGCAGGCCATCGTTCCGGGGTCGAATGGGGGCCGCAGGGGAAGCCATGTCGTGCCTCAGTCTGAGGCGGAATGGCACAGTTCGTCCAGTCATGACCGGTCGCCTGCGACGGGACCGATCGCTGGCGGATCGGCGAACCTCGTTCGCCGCTGAGTACAAAAGCGTAGCAGGGCAGGAAACGGAAGATGTTACAGGAACGTCCATCATCAGCACCGGCAGGAAGCCTCCGCGAACTCCTGGCCATCGCGATTCCGCTCGTGCTCAGCTCCGGTTCACTCACGCTGATGCACGTGGTCGACCGGATGTTTCTCACCTGGTATTCGCGCGACGCCCTCGCCGCCGCCATGCCTTCCGGTCTGACGTACTGGCTGATGCTGAGCATTCCACTCGGCACCGCGAGTTACGTGAACTCGTTCGTCGCGCAGTACGAAGGGGCCGGGCGGAGAGACCGCGTCGGACGTGCGGTCTGGCAGGGAGTCTACTTTTCGCTGGCGATCGGAGTTTTGGGGACGCTGGCGGCCTTCGCCTCCGGTCCGATCTTCCGCATGATCGGGCATGCGCCCTCGGTCCAGCAGATGGAGATCGAGTATTTCGCGATCCTCTCGCTGGGGACGATTCCAGCCCTGATCGCGGCGACGCTGGCGTGTTTCTACAGCGGCCGCGGCAAGACAATGGTCATCATGTGGGTGAATCTGGCCGGCAGCCTGATCAATATCGGGCTCGACTGGCCTTTCATTTTTGGGGCCGGGCCCATTCCGGCGGGCGGGATTCGCGGTGCCGCGATTGCGACGGTCATCTCCCAGTTCGCGATGGTCTTCCTGTATATCGTGCTGCTGATGCGGAGCGCGGAGGCCCGCGAATACGGACTGTGGCGCGAATGGGGGCTCGATCGTGAGCTGTTCGGACGACTGCTCCGCTACGGCCTTCCGAACGGCTTCCACATGTTCAGCGATGTGTTCTGCTTCTCGCTCTTCATCCTGCTCGTCGGGACGATCAGCGAAGAGGTTCTCGCCGCGACGAATCTCGCCTTCAACCTCAACACGCTCGCCTTCCTGCCGATGCTCGGTCTGAGCACGGCGGTGATGACCCTGGTCGGCACGCGGATTGGCGAAGGCAAGCCGGAAATTGCCGTGCAGACAACCTGGATGGCGTTCAGCCTCTCGGCGGCCTACATGGGCTGCTTTGCACTGGTGTACCTGTTCCTGCCAGACCTGATCCTCGCCCCGTATGCGATGTACAGCAACGAAGCCGAGTTCGCCTCGATGCGCGGAGTGGTCGTTGAACTCCTGCGATTCGTGGCGATCTATTCGCTGTTCGACGCGATGGCGATCATCTTCAGCGGGGCCATCCGCGGGGCCGGGGATACCCGGTTCTCGCTGCTCTTCACGATGTTCAGCGGCTGGCTGCTGATGGTCATTCCCACCTTTGTCGGGTTCCGTTACTTCTCGATGGGGGTCTCCTGGGCGTGGTCGATGTGTACGCTCTATGTGATGGTCCTGGGAGTCGGCTTCTGGATCCGCTTCCAGCGGGGACGCTGGAAGTCGATGAAGATTATTGAATCGCAGGCCGCCCCGGCGGCAGCGGCTGTGCCGCTCCTGAATGCCGAGAGCGCCGGTTCCCCCGCGATCGCCGAAGTGGAACCTGCCGGCTGAATCGCGACCTCCGGAGAGAGAGAACGGCTGTCCTCCATCGAGCCGGGGAGGGATATCGGCACGTCACCGCGAGGAAGCTGGTGACCGAAGTCGAAACTGACCGGTTATTCCGATTCCAACACTCGGCGATTCGGCCCGAATCTCTCAAGACGCATGTCGAGGCATTGAACCCCGCCGGTCAATCCTTCAAGCTGGAGTCCTGCCGGGCAAGATTCCAGTTTGAGGGCCGACTGAACGATGACCATTTACGAGAATCTCGGACTCTCGCCGATCATCAATGTTTCGGGAACGGTGACGCGGCTGGGGGGCGCGCCGATGCCGCGAAGCGTCCTGCAGGCGTTCTACGAAGCTGCCCGGGAAACGGTGCCGCTCGAACAGCTTCAGGCGGCAGCCTCGAAGCAGATCGCCACGGCGACGGGAACCGAAGCCGGGCTGGTGACGGCGGGCGCTGCCGCCGCCCTGGCGCTCGGGACGGCGGCGATCCTCGCCCGCGGTGATGTCGGCCGGATGGAACGCCTTCCCGATTGCAGCGGCTTTCCGCATGAGTTTGTCATCGCCCGTGAACAGCGGAGCGGATACGACCATGCGGTGCGGCTCGCCGGAGCTCGGCTGGTCGAGGTCGGTTTCAATGAGATCGTCGCGAATGCCGGCGTGCGACGGACCGAAGTCTGGGAATACGAAGCGGCTTTCGGTCCGCAGACCGCGGGTGTCGTGTATGTCTACTCGCCCCACTCGCAGCCTTCGCTGAGCGAAGTCGTGGAGTGTGCGCATCGGCACAATCTTCCCGTGCTCGTCGATGCCGCCGGCGAGCTGCCGCCGCGAAAGCATCTGCAAACGATCGCGGCGAGCGGCGCGGACCTTGTGGCCTTCAGCGGTGGCAAGGCGATTCGCGGGCCGCAGTCGACCGGCATCCTTTGCGGGCGGCGGGAGCTGATTGCATCGGCCGCCGTGCAGATGTTCGACATGGACGACCACCCCGCGTTGTGGAATCCGCCCCCCGAATTCATCGATCGCGCGACGTTGAGCGGAATGCCGCGGCACGGCATCGGCCGCGCCATGAAGGTCTCCAAGGAACAGATCATCGCGCTGCTGACCGCGCTCGAACTGTTCACCTCGGGCGCCTATGACGCGGAAGTGGCGCTGTTTCAGAAGTGGCTGGAACAGGTGGCCGCGGGGCTCGCCGGGACGGAAGCCACCTGCACCCTGCGCCCCTCGGTCGACGGCGAGCGTCTGCCGATCCTGGAAATTCAGCTTCATGAGAGCCGGCTCGGCCGCACGGCGTTTGAAGTCTGCCGGCGCTTGCGGGAGGGAGCGCCGCCGATTTATGTCGGACACGGCCGTCTGGCGGAGGGGATTCTCCTCGTCAATCCGATCTGGCTCAGCGAGCCACGGACTGCCACGCTGACGAAGCGTCTGTGCGAAGAGCTGCAGCCCACATAACGCCGCGACATTGCGAGCACTTTCCTTTCACTGCGTCGACTGCAAGAATTCGAACGCCCGATCAGTCCTCGCGACATTGCCGCAGTGAACGGTCGGGCCCCGAATCCGACCACTGTTTGCAGCAGTCAGGCACCGGTTCGTCCGCCTGGCCGCTTCCTTCCTGGAGATCAAGATCCCGATGCCCCTGGCCCGCACGACAAGCCGCCTGCGATTCCTCGACTACCTGCGGGAGTTTCGACGGCGAAAGGCGGCGGGCGAGTTGAAGACCACCCGTCGCGGTCACGGGCCGCAACCGCCGAAGCACGCGCTGCAACGCTCGGCACTTGAGCTGGTCTCGAAATTCTTCGGGTTGCTGCGGGGGCAGCGTCTGGCGATCGCCTTTGCGCTGGCGACGCTCACGATCTCGACGCTATTGAAGCTCGTTCCGCCTGCCGCGACGAAAGTGGCGATCGACTACGTCCTGCTGGCGAAGCCGCTGCCGGAGAACCTGCCCGGCTGGCTCCAGCTTCCGAGTGATCCGAAGCAATTGTTATTGCTGCTGGCGACGGGCGTCGTTCTGATTTCGCTCGTGGAAACGGCCATTCATATCTGGGGCCGCTGGCACGCCACGCGGGCGACCAAGCGCGTCCAGGTCGCGGTGCGGCGGCGCGTCTTCGATCACGCCGTCCGGTTGCCGCTGCACCGCGTGTATCAACTCAAGTCGGGGGGTGTGGCCAGCATTCTCCGCGAAGATGCCGGCGGTGTTGCCGACCTGATCTTCAGCATGCTCTACAATCCCTGGCGGGCGGTGGTGCAGTTTCTGGGCAGCCTCGCCGTGCTGGCGTGGGTCGACTGGCGGTTGCTGGTCGGTTCGCTCATCCTGCTTCCGCTCGTGCTGGCGACTCATCGCACCTGGATCGGTCGCCTGCGCCCCCTGTTTCGCGATGTCCGCAAACAGCGGGAAGAAGTGGACAGCCAGGCCACCGAAGCCTTCGGCGGGATGCGCGTCGTGCGGGCGTTCGGGCGGCAGCGCAGCGAGACCACCCGCTTCGTGGCGGGCAATCACCTGATGGCCCGGCAGGAACTCTACGCCTGGTGGTGGGCTCGCGGTGTCGAGATCGTCTGGGAAGTCGCCCTTCCCTTTGCCTCCGCCGGACTGCTGCTCTATGGCGGCACGCGCGTCCTCGACGGCAACCTCTCACTGGGCGATCTGACGATGTTCCTCTTTTACCTCGCGATGCTGCTCTCGCCGATTGCCGTGCTGGCAAACAGCGCGACGCAGTTTCAGAACAGCCTCGCGGGGCTGGACCGGGTCCTCGATCTGCTGGACGAACCGCTGGAAGCACCTCCCTCGCCGCAATCGGTGGATGTTTCCCGGCACGAGACCGCAGGCCGGATCACCCTTCGCGACGTCAGTTTCGCCTATCCCGGTTCGTCGACGCTGGTGCTCCGCAACATCAACCTCGATGTGACTCCCGGCGAGATGATCGCGCTCGTCGGGCCGAGCGGCGCCGGCAAGACGACGCTCTGCAATCTGATCGCCCGGTTCTACGATCCGACTTCAGGGACCGTGATGCTCGACGGCACCGACCTGCGGGACATCAACGTCGAGAGTTATCGCCGCCTGCTGGGGATCGTGGAGCAGGAGGTGTTTCTCTTCGACGGCACCGTCGCCGAGAACATCGCCTACGGAGCCCGCGATGCAACGCTGGAGGACATCCGCCGCGCCGCGAAAATCGCGCATGCCGACGAGTTCATCAATGCTCTCGATGACGGCTACGGCACGCGGATCGGTGAGCGGGGCGTCCGGCTCTCCGGCGGACAGCGTCAGCGGCTCGCGATTGCCCGGGCGGTGCTCGCCGATCCGCGGATTCTCATCCTCGACGAAGCGACCAGCAATCTCGACACCGAGAGCGAGCGTTACATCCAGGAAGGATTGCTGCAGCTCATGCAGGGACGCACGAGTTTTGTGATTGCGCATCGCCTGAGCACGATCGCACACGCCGACCGGATCGTGGTGCTGGAACACGGCGAGATCCGGGAGATCGGCACTCACGAAGAACTGATGGCCTCAGGCGGCCGTTATCGCGAGATGGTGCAGCTTCAGCTTGGCCCCGCGACGATTCGGGGATAACGCAGGAAAGCACCGCCGGCGGGCGAGCGCTCCCCCCGGCGGACTGCAGCCAGACACACTGGCAACCGCACCCGAGCGTCTCAGGTGCGGTTGCCGAATCGGTCAGTGCTGCAGCTGCTTTTCGAATTCGATGCCGTACTTCTTCATCTTCTTGTACAGCGTCGTGCGGTTGATGCCGAGCATCTTCGCGGTGTTCTGCCGGTTCCATCCGTTCGATTCGAGGGCTTCGATCAGGATCTGCCGCTCGGGGTCGGCGAGTGCCGCCTTCAGCGGCGTGCTGCTGCTGATCCGTCCCTGGATCGACTCACCGAGTGGCGAGCCGCGACGAATCGCTTCGGGCAGATCGTCGACACCGATATACTGTCCCTTCGACAGCACCACCGAGCGTTCGACGACATTGACCAGTTCGCGGACATTGCCGGGCCAGTGATACCGCTGGAGCGTCTGCACGGCGGCGTCGCTGAAGCCGACCACCTGCTTGCCGGTCTGCTCCTTGAACTCTTCGAGGAAGTGCTGCAGCAGCAGCGGAATGTCGCCGATCCGCTCGCGCAGCGGAGGCTGCGTCAGCGTGATCACGTTGATGCGGTAATACAGATCCTGGCGGAATTCGCCCTTGGCGACGAGCTCTTCCAGATCGGCGTTGGTCGCCAGAATCAGGCGGATGTCGACCTTGTGCGTCTTCGTTCCGCCGACCGGCTCGAACTCGCGATCCTGCAGGACGCGCAGCAGCTTCACCTGAAGGCTCGGCGAGGCGGTCGCCATCTCGTCGAGGAAGATCGTTCCGCCATCCGCCTGCAGGAACTTTCCGACGCGGTCGTGCACGGCTCCGGTGAAGGCACCGGCGACGTGTCCGAACAGTTCGCTTTCGAGCAGCGAATCGGGAAGGGCCCCGCAGGCGACTTCGACGAACGGCTTGTCGCGGCGCGAGCTGAGCTGATGAATGGCCCGCGCGGTCATGGTCTTGCCGGTCCCGCTTTCGCCGAGAATCAGGACCGTGGTCCGCGTGTCGGCAACGCTCTCGATGAGATCGAACATCTTGAGCATCTTGTAGTCGCGGCCGATGATGTTGCCCATGCCGTAACGCTGATCCAGCTGGGCGCGGAGCGACTTGTTCTCCTGGACGATGCGGCGCTGCCCGAGCGCCCGCTCGATCGAGAAGTTGAGCTCGTCATCAATGATCGGCTTGGTCAGATAGTCGAAGGCGCCGAGCCGGATCGCTTCGACCGCGTGTTCGATGGTGCCGAATCCGGTCAGCAGAATGATGGCCGTATCCGGGGTGTTTTGCCGGGCCCATTCGAGCAGATGAAAGCCGTCGCGGTCGCGGAGATTCACGTCGCAGACGACGACATCGAAGGGATACTCGGCCATTCGCTGCAAGGCATCCAGGCAGCTGGTGGCGGTCTCGGTACGGTGCCCGAGACTGCGCAGATACTCGGCCATCGCGTCGAGGATCGGCGGGTCGTCATCAACCAACAGAAGTGAACCGTGATTCATCTGAGCTGAACTCTCAAGGAAGGCAGAGCACATCGACGGCCTCGCACGCGGATCTCGGCGAGAGGGGAACCCGCCGGATTCGACGCCGCGACCGTGCTGCGCATGAATTGTCCTCCCGAACCGTGTCCGGTCCGCAGCCCCGATGCGCATCCAGCCGCATCGTTGCGACAATCCGGACGAGCCCACATCCGGATTGCGTGGAAACCTGACAGATTCGGGTCTCATCCACAGAGCCCGCGCGGCGGCAGTTCCGCCGCACGTTCCTGTGGTCGGGAAGGAGCCCTCGATGGCTCACTTCCCTGCCGGGAGATCACTTGGACGATGAGGGTACGAAACTCTAGGCCACAGGTTGAGGTTGGTCAACAAGCCTGTGGAGGACAGCGTTGAGTTCGGGCAACTGCGTTGCGCCGCCCCCACTCCGGGGAGGCTCACCCCGGGGGCGCCCTGCGAACCGGCGGCGGTAATCCGCTGCAATTTGAGCATTTACGGGCGCGATCGGGACGATGCTCCGCGGCAGAATCCGCACAGGGCGCGCGACCGGCAAAACTTGCAGGAATTCATCTTTTGTCGTTTTCGAGGTTCTGGTATTCTTCGCCCACTTTCCCGAAAGCGGATCACGTTGAGTCGAAGAACCCGCGGCCAGCCGCGGCCCTTCATCGACAACCTCCAGAGAGTTCCCGTCGAACCGGGGTGCACGGAGACGTGTCACGAACGGCCTCAGCCCCTCCGTCGTGGAACTTTCGGGAAAAGCATGGTATCGTCCCCCCTACAGACCTGACCGAAAACGGCATTGCAGTGCTGTGAATCCTGGTGGCGTCCGGTGGCAGGACGTCGGACTCAATTCACACAGCAGCCCTGCGGGCAAGGAGGCCCCTTTGAGTTCCGGACAGTACCAACGACAGGCCCTGAAGGTTCAGATTCGCTGGATGATCCGCCGCGACATGGCCGAGGTCCTGAAGATCGAGCAGGAATGCTTCGAGTTTCATTGGACCGAAGAGGACTTCCTCTGCTGCCTCCGTCAGCGCAACTGCATCGGCATGGTCGCCGAGCACGACAACCAGGTCGTCGGGTTCATGATTTATGAACTCTACAAGTCGAAGCTGCACGTCCTGAACTTCGCGGTCGCCCCCTGGGCGCGTCGCAGCGGTGTCGGGGCGCAGATGATCGACAAGCTGGTGAACAAGCTGTCGCAACAGCGCCGCCGCCAGATCACGCTCGAAGTCCGCGAAACGAATCTCGCCGCGCAACTCTTCTTCCAGCGGCAGGGATTCCGCGCGATGGGGGTCCTCCGCGACCACTATCAGGACACCTGCGAAGACGCCTACGTGATGCAGTATCGCCTCGATACCGACGACTACCTCGAAGAGTTCAAGCCGACCAACCGCATCGCCAATCTGGAGGATGCGGCCTGAGTGCCGCTGCACTCTCCGCTCAATCAGGACATTCATCACGGCCCGGTTTCTCAGGAACACCGGGCCGTATTTTTTTGAGGGGGCCGCTGCCTTTCCCTTCGACGGGAAATCGCCGTGCTTTCCGGGAAAAATGCGACATTCGCCCCCGCGCGCCGCGACTTGCGGATATTGAGACCCCCTGACGCCTCTGCTAAAATGCTTGTGGATTGGATTAATGAACCGAGGCTCGGATGGGTGTAGGCCATGCTGTGCCCGCGTTTACTGATGTGTCAGACCGCACGTGAAAGGGCCGGCCTCTCCCACAGGATCGACGAATATGAAATGTTCCACCAAGACAGGGATGGCGGCCGGGGGGGCTTCGCTCGAAGTCCACATGCTCGGCCTGGTGGATTTTGAATCCAGCCTCGTACTTCAAGAGCGTCTGGTTTACGAAATCAGTGGTCGCGACGATTGCCAGGGAGCACTCCTGCTCTGCGAACATCCTCCCGTGCTGACCATCGGCCGCGAAGGAAGCCGCGCCCAGGTCCGTTGCGACTCCTCTGAACTCCTCGCGCGGCAGCTGGACGTCCGCTGGCTGAATCGCGGCGGCGGGAGTGTCGTTCACGCCCCCGGACAACTGGCCGTTTATCCGATCCTGCCGCTGCAGCGGCTCGGCTTCGGACTGGCCGATTTCCGCCACGCACTCGAAGCCGCGGTGCTCGATCTGTGCCGCGAAATGAAGATTCCCGCCGATCGCGATGCGGTCGAGCCCGGCGTCTGGTGCCGGGGCGGAAAGCTCGCTCACGTCGGAGTCGCGGTCAAGTCGTGGGTCAGCTATCATGGGCTCTTTCTGAATGTCGCACCCGCGATGGACTGGATCCGCCTGGCGGAACCCCGCGGCGAAGATCCCCGCCAGACCTGCCTGGCCGCCGAGAGACTGCGGCCGGTCGGCATGGCTTCCGTCCGGGAGAGCCTGGTCCGCAACCTCGCCCGGCATTGCGGCTATGACCGTTTCCATCTGTACACAGGGCATCCGCTGCTGCGGCGGACCCGCAAGGTGATCGTCTATGCTTGAGATCGTGGACCCGACCCCGGCTGCTCCCCGCCGCCGTCTGCCTCCCTGGCTGAAGCGCCCCCTGCCCCAGCCGGAGATGGCGTACACCAACAACGTCATTCAGGACCTGCGGCTGGAGACGGTCTGCGAGAGCGCCCGCTGCCCGAACCGCACCGAGTGCTGGTCGCAGCGGACGGCGACGTTCATGATCCTGGGCAACGTCTGCACCCGTCCGTGCGGATTCTGCTCAGTCCCGAAAGGAAAGACCGAACGGGTCGAAGTGGATGAACCCGAACGTCTCGCCGAAGCCGCCGAGCGTCTGGGCCTCAAGCACGTCGTCATCACTTCGGTGACTCGCGACGACCTGCCGGACGGGGGAGCCGAACACTTCTACCGCTGTGTCCTCGCCGTTCGCGAGCGGACCGGGGCCGCGGTCGAAGTGCTGACGCCTGACTTTCTCGGCAACCGCGCGGCCATTCATCGGGTCATCGAAGCCCGTCCGGACGTGTTCAATCACAACACCGAGACGGTGCCCCGGCTTTATCATCGCGTGCGGCGGAATGCCGAGTATCAGCGGACACTCGACCTGCTCGACCAGGTGAAGCAGACCGCGCCCGACATGGTTACCAAGAGCGGCCTGATGCTCGGACTCGGCGAAGAACTCGAAGAGGTGCTCGAAGTCCTCGCCGACCTGCGGAAGGTCGGCTGCGACATGCTCACACTCGGCCAGTACCTCCAGCCGGGTCCCACCCACCTGCCGGTCGAACGGTTCGTTCCTCCGGAAGAGTTCGACGAGATCGGCAATCTCGCGCGGAAGATGGGCTTCGCCTTCGTGGCGAGCGGGCCGTTCGTCCGCTCCAGCTATCATGCCGGCGAGATGGCCGCCGAGTTCCATCTGGGCACCTGACGTCTGTCGGCGGCTGCGGATCGAGCCCCGTACTTTGTGAGGGATTTCCCGTGCTCACACCGGTTGTCCTTCCCGAACTCGGAGCCGACGCGGACACGGTTCGCGTCAGCAGCTGGCTGGTCGACATCGGCGACACGGTCGAGGAAGGTGACCGCCTGGTCGAAGTGCTGATCCGGGGAATCACCTTCGACGTCCCCGCGCCCAGCGCCGGGCGGCTCACGCGGATTGAGAAGTTCGGCGAGAGTGCCGTCCGGGCCGGCGACATTCTCGGCTGGATCGAAGCGCTCCCCGCAACCGAGTCGAGCTGACGCAGGGGAGCAGCACACCCCGGAGAACGCGAGACGGGAATCGAGCAGCGCCGGCAAACCGCGAGTGCGAGTTGAGGGAGTCCTGAACATGGCCTGGAGCGAAATCCTTGGCCACAGCGACAAGGTCGAAAATCTGCGGAGCATCCTCGCGCAGGGACGCCTGGCGCACACCTATCTGTTCGTCGGCCCTCCCGGAATCGGCAAGCGGACATTCGCGCTGCAACTGGCCCGCTGTCTGCTCTGCGAACGGCACAGCGAAACCGAGCTCGAAGCGTGCGATCGCTGTCCCGGCTGTCAGCAGGTCCTGGCGGGGACGCATCCCGACCTGTTCGTCGTGATGTGTCCCGAAGGGAAACGCGAACTGCCGATCGAGCTGTTTCTCGGCCCCAAGGAACGTCGCGGCAAGGCGGGACTGTGCTACGAGCTTTCGCACACCCCGATGGCGGGACGGCGGAAGATCGCGATTATCGATGACGCCGACCTGCTGAATGAGGAAAGCGCGAACGCCCTGCTGAAGACGCTGGAGGAGCCCCCTCCGTTCTCGTTGCTGATCCTCGTGGCGAGCAACATCGACGGGATTCTGCCGACGATTCGCTCCCGCTGCCAGTCTCTGCGGTTTGCGCCGCTGCTCCCCGAGCAGGTGGCGGAGTTGCTCGTACAGCAGGGTTTCGCGGAGGATCTCACCCGCGCCCGCGAGGCCGCCGCGCTCAGCGAAGGGAGCCTGACACTGGCGACGCAGCTCATGCAGCCCGAGCTGCGGAATCAGCGGGAGACGCTCTACAAGGGACTGAGTGCCGCGAATTTCAACAGCGTGGCGCTGGCGGCGAAACTCATCGAGGCCGTGGAATCCGCCGCCGGCGATACCGCCGGCCAGCGACAGGCGGCGGCCTGGCTGATCCGCTTCTGCGTGGAGTTTTACCGCGGAGCGCTCTGGACGCTGATGTCGGCGGAATCGGACGAAGAATCACGATCCACAAACCGCCCGCAGACGCCCCAGACTGCCGAATTCTGCAATCGCATTGCGGGATCGACGGAGACCCGGCTGGAAAAGGTGGCGGCTCTCATGGATCGGGCCATCCTGGCCGAAACTCATTTGGAACAGAACGTCTCGGTCAGCCTCTGTCTGGAAAGCCTCTGCGACGATCTTGGACGGATGCAGCGGGGCGTGAGTGCCTAGCCGGATACGAAGTCGCGCGGGCCGGGAATTTCTGCGAAATGCGTTGAGATGGCGGGGAGCATGGACATCGCCCCGAGGGATGCGGTTATAATCCGGTCTGGCGTTTTCTCCGGATTTTCCGGGGCTCGGGCCGCGATTTGTCGCCTGGTCGTTCGACCGTCTCGCTGGCGAGTCGCCCGAAACAAGACGCCGAGCATTGCCGCATCCAGCCGGAATCGCGGCAGAATGGTCGATCCTTCGCGCACTGCGGTGCATTTCGGATAAGGTCAACTCCCCATGGGAAATCGATATGTGGTGCGTTACGGGGCCACCCGTAACGTCGCCGAATTCACAGCGAAAGGACAGCACGCGTTCTCGCGCAGTGCGTCCGTGATCATTCGCAGCGACCGGGGCGTCGAATGGGGCTGGGTGCTCGCTCCCGCGACCGAGCAGACCCGCGAATATCTTGGCGGCGCCGAGGAACGCGGCAGCATTCTCCGCGAAGCTTCTCTCGACGACGAACAGAAACTGTCCGAGATCCGCGAGCGGGAACGGGCGGAATTCGATGGCTGCCGCGAAATGATTCGCGAACGCCGGCTGGCGATGGAACTGGTCGACGTCGAGCATCTCTTCGGCGATGAGCGGGTGATCTTCTACTACCTCGCCGAGAAGCGGGTCGACTTCCGCGAGCTCGTCAAAGCCCTCGCCAAGCGGTTTCATACGCGAATTGAGATGCGGCAGATCGGCGTGCGGGACGAGGCGAAGCTCCTTGCCGACTACGGCGACTGCGGCAAACCGGTCTGCTGCAACACCCATCTTCGCGAGATGCCCCCCGTCTCGATGAAGATGGCGAAGCTCCAGAAGGCGACGCTCGATCCCACGAAGATTTCGGGCCGCTGCGGGCGCCTTAAATGCTGCCTGCGGTATGAATATGATACCTATGAGGAGTACCGGCGCGATCTTCCGAACGTGGGGACGATGGTCGTCACGAAACAGGGACAGGGGAAGGTCATCGCCCAGGAAATCCTCGCCCGCAAGCTGCTCGTCCAGTACGAAGACCACCGCCAGATTCTCACCGAAGAACGCGATATTCTCACCGTCATCAGCAGGCAGAAGCGTGCGGAGACCTGACGGACCACGTCAGCCGCCGGGCGTCTCGACTCCTCGCCGCGGGCAGGCATCGGGGGAGGTGTCTTCGCGAGACTTGCGCCCGCAGACCTGATTTTCACAGAGAGAGACTTCCGATTCCGATTGAATTCGAGTTCGCACTGAACTCGTCCACGTGATCGACAAGGACGCACATGGCCACAGCGACCGGTCAGTATACAGGCAAGGATATTGAGGTTCTTGAGGGGCTCGAAGCAGTTCGCCGCCGCCCGTCGATGTACATCGGCGGCGTCGATTCGCGCGGCCTGCATCACCTTCTCTGGGAAATTGTCGACAACTGCGTGGACGAATTCCTCGCCGGCGAAGCGGACCGCATTACCGTCACGCTGCACAAGGACGGCTGCTCGCTCACCGTGACCGACAACGGCCGCGGCATCCCCGTCGACAAGCATCCCAAAGCAAAGATCTCGACGCTTGAGCTGATCCTCACCACCCTGCACTCGGGCGGCAAGTTCTCGAACAAGAACTACGCCCGCAGCGGCGGTCTGCACGGCGTCGGCTCCTCGGTGGTCAACGCCCTCTCCGCCGAAATGGTCGCAACCGTCCACCGTGACGGCTACGAGTGGGTGCAGCGCTACAAGCGCGGCAAGCCCACAACGCCGGTGAAGCAGGTCCGTCCGTTCCGCGGTCACGGCACGAGCATCTTCTTCCGCCCCGATGAAGAGATCTTCCGCCGCGTCGCTTTCAACAGCGAGACGATCCGCCAGCACCTGGAGGACATCTCCTACATCCACGGCGGCCTGCACATCACCTACATCGACGAGGCGAAAAAGGAGACGTACGAACTCTCCCATCCGGACGGCATTTCCGCCTACCTCGAAAAGCTGATCGGCGAAGAACAGAAGAAGTCGATCCACGAACCGCTCTTCAAGGCCGTGCGCGACGACCAGGATGCGAGAATCGAATGCGTCCTGCGCTGGACCGAAGGGACCGACGAGGGAATCCGCAGTTATGTGAACGGCATCCGCACGCATGCCGGCGGAACGCACGAGAACGGCTTCCGCTCGGGGATCGTCAAGGCCGTCAAGAACTACATGGATGTCCACGACATCAAGCACAAGGGACTGTCGATCACCGCGGAAGACATCCGCGAGGGAATCGTCGGCATCCTTTCGGTGTTCGTCGGCGACCCGATGTTTCAGGGGCAGACGAAAGAGCGGCTGAACAATCCCGAAATGACTTCCGCCGTCGAGGGACTCGTTCGCCCGGCACTGGAAAGCTGGCTGAACTCGAACCCGACGATCGCCGACCAGGTGATCGGCCGGATTGTCCTTGCCGCCCGTGCGCGGATGGCGAGTCGCGATGCGGCCAGCGAAGTCCGCCGCAAGACGCCGACCTCGAAGAAATCGAGCCTGCCGGGCAAGCTCGTCGACTGCCGGACGACGAACCCCGAAGAGTCCGAACTGTTCCTCGTCGAGGGGCAGTCCGCCGGTGGAACCGCTGCCAGCGGCCGCGACAGCCGCACGCAGGCGGTCCTGTTCCTCAAGGGGAAGATCCTCAATACGGAATCCCTTTCGGTAAAGCGGGCGCTCGACAACCAGGAGATCAAGGATGTCGTGGCGACGCTCGGGACCGGCATCGGCAACGATTTCGACATCCGCAAGCTCCGCTACAACCGCGTGATCCTGCTGATGGATGCCGACAGCGACGGTAATCACATCAGCACGCTGCTGCTCGGCTTTTTCTTCCGGCACATGATCGAGCTGATCCGGGCGGGCAAGCTGTTCCTCGCCCAGCCCCCGCTCTACAAGATCGAGGTCGGCAAGGACAAATACTACGCGCAGGATGACGTGCAGAAGGAAGAGATTCTCGCGTCGATCCCGGCGAACCGGAAGGTGAACGTGGTGCGGTTCAAGGGACTCGGTGAAATGACCGACCGCGAGCTGAAGGTCACCACGCTCGATCCGGCCACGCGGACGCTGCTCCGCGTTGACATCGAAGGCCAGATCGATGCCGACAAGACCTTCTCGCAGCTCCTCGGTAAAGACGCCAGCCAGCGCTACCAGTTCATCATGTCGGAAGCGAATCTGGTCGAGGACCTGGACGTCTGACGCGCCCCGTGCGAATGCTGCTCAGGTAATCTCGCGGTACGTTTCGTAGCTCAGGTACAGCACGAGGGCGGCGCTGATCAGGAACAGGATGTCGAACACCATCGCCCGGCCGAACGGCATGGCAATCGCCAGGTCGAGAATCGCCGCGACGGCGACGAGCCCAGCCGCGACCATCGCGGAAATCACGAGCTTCTTGGGTTCAATCTGCAACTTCATCGGGAAATGCTCTGCTTCCGGAAATCGGCCGCCGCCGGGACGCCCGTTGGGCGACTGCAGACTTCGAGGAGACCGTCGCCAGAACGTGGCTGGTCCTCGACTGCGCCGCCGGGGCTCTCCGTCGCTGTGAACCGACTTCCGTCGTCATGGGGGAGTTGGAGGAATTCCGTGCCGCTCGTCTGAAGCAAGCTGCACTACTCTTAGCATACGGCCTGACCGGGGGTGGTTTCCAGCGAATGCGGCGGGAAGCCCCCCGAATCGGCGCGAGGAGGGGAAGCGTTTCTGCCGGTCGTGCCGCTTCTGCGGCGGGACTGAGGGCCGCAACCGCAACCCGGTCAGCATCCCCAGAACTCATCCGTCGAGCGGCGGTCGCGAGAAAATCTCCACAATGTGCCCGTCGGGATCGTAGCAGAAGAGCTGCAGACACCCGTCGGGACGCAACCGCGGCTCACCCCGCATCCGCACTCCCGCATCGCGCAGCGCTGCGAGTGCCGCCTCCCCGTCGGGGACTTCGAACGCGAAGTGGAAAGTTCTGCCGGCGGAGGTGTACTCCGGCGGCGCGGGGAAACCGGGCGGGGCCGACTCGGCGTGCTTCAGGATCAGGTGGATCTGCGTGACGCCCGCCTGAAACCACAATCCGGGAAACTTGAATGCCGGCCGCGGCACGCATTCCATTCCCAGCAGGCCGCAATAGAACTGCCGACTCCGTTCGAGATCCTCGACGACCAGCGTCACATGATCGATCCCCTTCACACGGATCGGGGGGCGTGTTTCCGTCATTCGTCCTTCCTCGCGCTCATCGCCACAACAGCGGAAATTCACAGACCAACTTCACACCACAAACCGCCCGAGAGTATACCGGCCAGGACGATCTCCGGACTACCCGGTTGCTGCTCGATGAGAATCGTTGGGTGCATTCGCTCCTTGGTGGAGGGGGGCTGGGGTCAGGTTGCCAGAAAGAAAGTCTTGAATCTGCGGTGGACGTGATCGGCAACCTGCCCCCAGTTGCGCGGCGTCCAACTGGGGGCAGGTTGTCGGGAGAGCCAAATCCGCAGTTCACGCTCTACGGCGACAACCTGACCCTGATTCTATGAAAGAGCTGGGCGCCCCAAAAAAGTAAGGTTCTCCTGGACGAGTTGTTGAAGCGGCGCAGCCGAAGCTCGCCCAGTTGGCACACGTACAGGAGAACCGACCA
>Ga0180217_1000366_pt1 | contig 77692 bp, 39 predicted proteins | sample eDN3rd37CBELigOP_FD_128521 | JGI IMG/M metagenome (GOLD analysis project Ga0180217, IMG submission 128521) | Enriched Organic Plus compost microbial communities from Emeryville, California, USA - eDNA 3rd pass 37_C BE-Lig OP (version 2) (version 2) ...
GAAAAGCGTAGTGGTTGCTGGGGGTGGGTGGGGGGGGGGGGGGGGGGGGGGGGAGTGCTCTGTCACAAATGCGCGTCTAGAGTCCCGCGGGCACGAAACGAGCTAGGCTCAGCAAGAGCAGCCTGAACACACCTGGAGGGGCCAAGCAAATGTGCGGCCTGATGCGCTAGCTATATGGTAGGGTGTGTTGGGGTTTCGGAGCGAAACGCCTGAGAAAACCTGCAGGGTCATTCAGGTGCCTTGGTATCGCTAAGAGGGTAGGAATACTCGCATAATACACAGCATACTGTGGCCGAGACAACCGTATAGTTTGTTCTATCGTGCACGCACGGATCGTACCCCCTCCAAGTGAGTATCAAGTTAAGAGCACAACGACCACCCCCTATCCGTCCTGGCCCTAAATCATTCCTGGGGGTGCGGAAATGGAACAGCTTCACAACAATTTCCGCGTTGACAAAATGTCGAAAAACTCGACACGCGACACGATCTACACCATAGGTAAAGTGGGAGTGCTTGCCGCAGCAGGCTATCTCACGTACCGATGGGTTAAAAACCTTCTAAACCAAGAGGTAAGTACCAAAGTCGAACGTCAAATGTTTTTTCCAGCTTCGGTCAAAGGCCGAGAGACAGTGCTCTGCGGCGATCTAGCTGCATCTCAAGATCTCTGGACATGAATAGTGCTAGTAATGGCCACCATGTATGTAGAACCAACCTAACCTGACTCATTCCATACTCCCATCTCCCCTTGCTCCACAGGAAAAGCACGAAGATCAGAAGCAGTTCAAGGCCGTTCTGTTCGACATGGATGGTACGATTTTGGAGACTGCAGACATCTGGTTCGAATTGCTCAAGGCGAGTGTAAAGGAGTACACTGGCCGCGAACTGAAGTATGAGGAGTGGCGACCCTACTTTGGCCAGAGTATGCAAGAGAACGTTCGTCGTTTTATGCCTGGAGTGAACCAAGAGGACTTCGACAATTACTGCATCGAGCACTACTCAGAGTATCTTGACAAGATGCACATCTTGGATGGAGCCGAGGAGGTTGTCGAGTTCTGCTCCAAAATGACGGAGGGTATGATTTGTATTGTGACGAACTGCCCAGGGCCGATCACTGCACAGACGCTCGCGGCAGAGAAGGCTGCCAGACTCTTCCATGCATTCGGAGGTCGCAAGGACGGCAACGGAAAGATCATTGAAGGAACCCTGCGTGCTGTGCACGCAGATGACCCCATTCTTCCTCACATGCGACAGGTGGAAGTGAGAGAAGAGAACGTGGAGTCGGCCACTCAACCTGCCAAAACCCCGGAACCCGAACACGATTCAGATGAAGATGTCGTTCTTGTGACACCTGACATGGCTGGTCAGGTATCATCAGTTGAGGCCAAGACCAGGGAGCCATCTGCACCCAAGTATCTCACCAAGATTCCTCCCAAGCCCGATCCCTATATGGTCTTGGAAGCATGCCGAAAACTCGGCGTCAAGCCTGACGAATGTATCTTCGTGGGTGACTCAAGGTTTGACATGCAGGCTGCAAAGGCAGCAGGCTGTGTCACAGTTGGTATTAATGTCGACGGTGGTGACATTCGCATCAACAGCATCAAGGATCTCCTTGTTCTCTTCAAGGAGGTTAAAAACTAGAAGCCTCCAGAGGAGGATCACAGCTACGGACCTGAATTGTTGTTACACGAATGAATATTATAGCTCCCTTTAAACTACATCCCGAGTTGTATTCCGAGGTGGCATGCGTTTTATTTTACTTGCTAGCCCTGCCTCAAGTATCTGAATGATGTACATCCTCATTGTGCACCTTGTTCAGTTTCTGAAGTGCTCAGCATTGTGTATCGTCTACCGGTGTCTCAGGGTAGATCGACGATTAAAATAGAAAAGTTGTTATATTATTGTTGAGTGACATGTTTTCAATCTGATTTCGTTTCGGAATCACGAATATCTCGAACATCATGCGTCACATGCCTCAGAAGTCCTGAGCTTAACCAGCAGAACCAAGCTCGTTTTCACATTTCCAGATATCGTGAAATACAAACATGTCGGAAGTATCCCGTCCAACAAAAATACGAATCGGGACGCGAGAGAGTGCGCTTGCCATGTGGCAGGCCAGACATGTCCAGACTACGCTCCAAGCTGCCTATCCGGACATAGAATTCGAAAGTAAGTAAGAACTCCTTCCTCGGACTTGTGTTCAGACACACTTCTTGCAGCAATGCAGATTGATCTCACATGATTACTGATTTATTATGATTCACTATATAGTTGTTGGCATGACAACGGCGGGTGATAAAGACCTCACCACGCCATTGCACGCTTTTGCAAGCAAGGGTGTTTTTACCAAGGAGTTGGATGTCGGACTGGCCGAGAATCACATTGACATCGCGGTTCACTGTGTGAAGGATGTTGCGACAAAGCTACCAGAAGGACAGAGTAAGTAACACTAACACATCCAGTCATATTAGTTGCGGTCTCAACCTTGTAGCGAACAAATGAACACTTAGTTCAGCACGATGGGGAATCTTACTGAATCGCTTTATCGACTCATTATGTTGTTCATTTAGGCATTTGTGCGGTTCTCAAGCGAGGTGACGTTGCAGATGTTGTTGTACTCCACGAAAAACACTTGGATGCGTTCCGGAAGGCGAAGGAAGCTCATGAGGCTACAGGAAAATCCACTAATTCGGGGCGCTCTATTGCACTGTCCATTCTTCCCCCCGGCAGTATCGTTGGTACATCGTCGCTGCGGAGAGGCGCAACGATTGCTCGACTTCATCCTGGCCTAGAATGCCGAGGTTGCCGTGGAAATCTCGCAACCCGGCTGTCTAAGCTCGATAGTGGGCAGTACGATGCCATCATCCTTGCGCGGATTGGATTGGAGAGGTTGGGTTTGGGAGAACGCATTGCGGAAATTCTATCTCCTGAAGTTTACTCGAGCGCGGTGGGTCAGGGCGCGCTCGTCGTTGTCTGTCGATCTGCTGACACAGCTACCCGTGACCTCGTAGCAAAGGCTCTTCATCATGCACCAACGGAGTGGGCCTGTGCATTGGAGCGTGGCATGCTTGCAACGCTCCAGGGCGGATGCAAGGTACCCATCGCTATTCATACTACAATTACTGTCGCCCCAACAAGATCTGCTGAACTATTCGTGGAGATGGTAAACTCAGAGCGAGCCGCATTGATGGATCGTCACGCGGAGCAAGTGGAGGCTCAGAAGGCTGCGGCTGCAGCTGGAAACGAGGAGACCAAGCAAAAGCATATTTCAGCAGTTGGCCTCCGCATCGAGCCTCCGTGGACAGTGACCTCGGAAGCTGAGACAGAGAACACTCTCATGGCTTGCACGGATGCAGATAAGTCCGTTGTCCTTATTTCTCGCGGAACCGTCATGACCCTCGACGGCAAATCGGTGATTGAATGCAGTGTCGCTCTTGCCCTGCCACTTTTGCGCCCCGATGGTGTACAGCGTGCCAGAGTCATGAACCCCAATGAGATCGAAGCTGCTCTTGCAGCCGATGTTGGTGCCGAGTTGGGTGAAAGCCTAAGGAAGCTCGGAGCCGAGGCTATCCTGATGGAGGCTAAGCAGTAGAAGTTCTCACTTACCTGCGAGTTAAATGGAGTTGAGCCTTTCGCTATCGTATTTACATATATACACACAATAAATTTTGTATTGCCTAATGTACCACGTAGCGCATGATGGATTAAAACCCCTCTAGTTTTGAGTATTCTTCTCTACATACTTGGCAACATACCCCGGCACGTTCCGGCTAGTTGGCAAGTGGGACTGCTGTGGATTGCTGAGGACGTCGTCAGTGAATGTGGGCTCCGTCCGACACAAGGGGGCATACCAGCTCTCTGGCATACCTGCTTCACTGCGTGCCACGCGATTAAATGGTGGAAACATACCATCCGGAAAGTGGGGTGAAACGAGCTCTTGCCAATAGCTTCCAAGCTGCTCCATGTCCTCGTTGCTGAGTTTGATCCCTGAAATGGTCGAGGATATATCATCGGCCCCCAGTTGTTGGCTCGGAGTCACGCGGCCCACGCGGATCGCTTCCCATGCCAGCCATTTCAATCCAAGTGCAACGTGACGAACCTCTTCTCGACCAATGAGACCAACAATGCTTGCCGACTCGTGATCATTACCCGAGTTCAGTCTCTGCACAAACCTTGGTGTGGCGTCCAAGCCACGAGCCTCCTGAGACAGTGGAATGACTGCAACTCGACTGGCGAAATCGTTTCGAGTGTTGACTCCCAACTGCCAAAGCAGGGTCGTTGCCGGGATCGCACCATACCTCACATCTACGTCTGGCTTGCCCAACTTTGTGCGAAGCTCATGTGTCATGGCCTCCAGCCGGTTCGCAACCATTGTGAAGTGGCGTGCTTCATCGTCAACGATCGACATCATATCTGAGATACACTCCTCTGGTAGCACGCGGACTATCCTGTAAGGAATAGTGCTCTTGTCGACTTTCCAGCCAAACCGTATGACTGTATCCAGGTACATGTCGACAGCGTTGAGCTCAATGTGTGCGAGAGTGTGCATAATGTGTGCCGTCTGTGGTATACCGAGCTCCTTGTGCCCTGGAATGCGTTCACACAGCTTCGGCCTATCCAAAGGTCGTGCTGGAAGAATCCACTTTCGAGGATCGTGCAGATGAGAGTATGCCTCGAGGACCTCCTTCGAGGCGGGTGTGGATCTAGTTTCCTCCAGAAGCTTTGTGTCGAACGACGCCCACTGCTTCGCCAAGCGCCTAGCCTGGACGATCTTTCGCCCCAAGTCCGACTCGCGATATACGGTGTTGACTGCCTGCGTGAAGAAGTCGTTCGCGATTGTGGCCACACCACGAGCCTGGCAGATGAAGGATGGATGGCGACACAACCTGCCCAGTGTACCCTGTAGTCTGAGCATGTTTGTTTCGTAAAATTCTACACCGATGCCGCGGTTCGGCCCACGTGAAAATGTGAACGATTCACTGGTTTTGCTTCTGCTCGAGCTGAGGTTCGGCTCACGTGACTCGGGGGACGGTTGTAGACCGTGATTGTGAACCACGCGCAAAACTGCTGAGCGGCTAGCTGACTCGATGCAGGATGATTAGCTGGCGAAACTTCCTGGACGCTTAAGCATAGTGTCCCATGAATGGATCAGAACTTTGTGAGTTTTTTACTGATCAAGCGGTGGGAGTGTACCAATGAGGGATTTGTTGAACTTTAGTATCATACTATGTACATGATGTGTGGAGCAATGATAGTGTGAAGGCATGGAGCCAACTGGGTCAGTGCCACGTGGACTTATAAACCACGGAACCCTGTCTCGATGAACCTATTCATGAGCATACTGAAGACATTCGAAATGGCACGATAGGTTTGCGATCCTAGGAGTAATCGAGCCATGTTGCTGAGAGGATTCGTAAGGGTATCGACTCGTGGGAAGTCAACGGCACCGACGCTTTTCTCAAGTGGATATGCCAAGAAGGGAACCTCATTAAAGGCTAGGAATATCGAAACAGCGATCACGATGGATTCCCAACTCCAGGATATCCAAGCATCCGCAAGGATCGCGCTCAGGCCAATTATTCCCATGCAGACGACTGCAAAGGATGCAAACAAAGCGATGACAACCGCAGAGATGCGCCCTTCTTCAAGGAAGAACATGACAATAATGCACGAAATGAAGGCACTGTAGCAAACGTCCATCCACCTCAGGAATCGAGGTGGAACGGACGAAACAACACAGGAGACCTTATTGTTTCCTGAGACAGGCTGATTAAGAGCGAGTTCACCGGCTTCCCACAATGATGATGGTACCACAGCGGCAGAACTACTACTGGAAGTCGACGAAGGCGATGACTGAGTCAGCACAATGAGTGCACTTGGCAGCGTGGTATTGATGAGAGTTGAAGCAGGTAGCTCTGCAACCGCCTCATCTGTATCCTTCTCTGTCAGCAGGGGATTGTAGGCTGCGAGATAAAACGGAACGGAGTCAAACCAGCCAGCCATTGTTCGAAGGATACTGGCATCCGATGAATTGGCAGGGGCAGGTGCTGCGAGGGCACGAAGAGTGAATGGAGCATCGTCATCTCGACGAGCGACCCTATAGCCCATGAAGAGGGGTTTGAAGTGCGAATTCACGAACGAACTCGACGCAACGTCGAACGTTTCCGTGTGAAGGGTTGAAAAGGAGGTCGCCATACTCAGGATCAGTAGGGCCAAGCTCCAGGAAAGAATATGGAGTGCTTTCAGCTCTTCCACCTGTAAGGGGCTCATGTGACGATGTGCTGTTCTTCGGTGCCGTCGTCGCACACGTGCATTTCTTGGGTCCAAGGCGCTTTGCAACGCATTGCTACTCGCGCCGCTGACATCGCTCTCATCACCATCCATGCTACCGTAGGACATGCTGTGGTAGGGTCTGTCTGCTCTGAGGGGTATGCGCTCATAACCCCCTTCTACGTCAATGACAGAATGCTCGTTGTCGGAGCCTGCGTGGCCGTGGTCATGGCCGTGAGGCTGCGCATGATCATGATGGTGGTGGTCGTGGTCATGATTATGATGGTGGTGATCACGATGCTGCACAAGCTGATCTGGATCATCAAGATCTTCGCTGAAGTCTGTTAGCGAGAGCAACCCATCCAGCTCCGTCATGACGTATTGAGGGAAATGTCTACTTGAGAAATAATACAACCCCACCAGTGTGAGCACGCTGAATATCACTGTGATTGGAACAAGAAACAATCCTTTCGCCATCTCAGCACTTCGAGCAATCTGCAAGTTCGAGCCTGGACCGAACTCAAGTGAGCGCCTTCGAATGACTCGGCGCCACTTGGGATCCATCATTCGTGCACAGGACTCGAACTCAATGAACGTGCCTGGGTTTCGCAACGAAGCATCAAAGCATTGCGCGCATCGGGTTGGTGCATCGGGAGCGGTGGTGAATTCGACCAATTCATTACATCGCAATGCGGCGAACCACCAGACGAAGAGGGCCAAGGCTATGAACCTTAACCCTGATAGTACTGCGTATACGCCGAACTTCATTGCGATGGGAGTGTGGTATTATACCTTTGGGATTTGTAGTGGTGTGATGTTGTACAACTAGTATACACGAGGCTAGGATAGGATATCAAACGAGTCGCTGAAGATTCCACTGTCACGACTGGGTACGCATGTTCCCCGCAGCTAGTATGCAGGAGCAGCAGAAACCACAGGTGCAGGCTTAGTTGTTAGCGTCACAATCGCAATGCTACCTTGCCGTCACGGCTTGTCGAACGACTCTCTGGCTGCGTGATCTCACTTCACACCACGACCGCGGCTAACAGCCTCTTAGAAACTCGTGCAACCGCAAAGGCGTGAGGTTGTACGAAGGAATCAAGATAACCAGAGCAAGACGCACCGGTGAGAATCTCGCCACGCCTCCGCACAGCTCCAAACCTGCGACCCCACACTGCGTTCAACTCAAGCTGGAAAGCGGGCTGAACTTTAGCGATGAAGTCTCTCGTATCGTAGGCTGTTTCGTGAGGGTATGTCAGTGGATTAGGCGTCACACCAACTTATTAAACCCGATGAAGTCACGATCCAACGATGTGCCCTTGCAATGTGGCACGATTTCGCGTCTGTGTCAGTTTGGTTCAGTCCTTTGTCACCGGGACTCCAGAATCGGGTGGATGGGATCCCTTCATACGTCCTGGCCTGAATTTGCAACGTACACACAAACGTTTGCAGTCACGCTGCACTGCAAAGATGACTGAATATCATGTGTTCATAGAGAGCAGTGAGAATGCATGCGGGGGCAAGTTGCTTGGCGTGTGGTATAAGGTTCGCCTTACACATGTTCAGCCCACAGGCTGATCTCGTGCTCCCCTAGGATGTATGAAAAGCCTGCCGATCCACCCTCGGTTAGCTCGAATTTTTTCGCACGAGTATGCCTCAACGCGTACGTTTGCTCAGAGTTGGTGCAGCTCGTTGAAACGTTTGTCGATCGTAGATGGGAAGGCAGTGCGAGTGCATCAAAATGATCTAGTGCGCATTAACAAGATCTTAGTTGGATCTCGTTGGCTGGGCATGTATCATGGCATTGCATTTTGTGCAACGCCTAACCATTCCACGCACAATGTGAAATCATTCAAGGGCGCGCTCTTTTCAACCCAACTGACATCCTGCATTGGCTAAGACACCAGCTCGCAAAGGACAAGGGATCCCGTGAGTGCGTTACCACTCCCTGCAGATGCTGCGTCAGAGGGATACAATCACTTCACCCATTCCCACACTCTCGATGGGAAGATCCACTAACGGACGAATTGCTCACAGTTGTGAGCCACCCGACTGAATCACCAAAGTGCGCCGCGGCTGGCTGTGTTGAAAGTACGGTCCTCTGGTGTGGATATGATGGACATTCCTCACTTGCAACTGTACTCTGTCCCGGATCTTTGCTCTCAACCCTCGTAGTCCTCTAGAACCAATGGAAGTCCTGAAGTTGGTCGAAGATGCTTTCTTCGGCTTTGGATCGTCGCGGGTCCTGGGCTACGACGTCCCCAATTCCTTCGCCGCGCCGTTGACTATCGCAGTCCTTGCGGCGGTTAACTATGCTTTCTCGCTTGCAATGAAAACCCGCGGTGCGGCTAAGCATGGAGCTCACGAGTTCGGTGGTCCCATCGGAGCGTTCTTCATGCCCATCCTCCTGCCCACCATCTGCTATTTCCTCTATTATGCTTGCAACGAACATCAGTGCATCAGCCTTAACCCACTGAGCCCTGAGTTCTTCAACTTCAAGGTAAACCCCTTCGCTGGTGGCATCAAGGCTTGGCTCAGCTCGATCTACTCGACTGAGGTTCTTCTTGTCTACATCGGCTGGGTGGTCCTCCAGATTGTGCTGTACTACGTTATCCCTGGTGAGATCGCATACGGTGAGAGCCTTGGCTACACCCCCGAGGTTCGCCTCCCCTACCGCATCAACGCCTTCCGATGCATGCTGATCTCGCTCTCCGGTGTCTACGGCTTCGTTAAGACTGGCCTCTTGTCACCCACCTACGGCTACGACAACTTCGTCCAGATCTTGACCGCAACTTGGATCGTCTCCACGGCACTTTCGGTATACTGCTACGTGTACTCTCGTCTCACCGTTTCGGAGGAAGAGGCTACAGCACAGCGCGTTGAGGGCAAGCTTCCTCCCAACCCTCTTCACAAGCTCTCGGCAACTGGTAACACTGGCTATGCTGTCTACGACTTCTGGATGGGCCGCACTCTCAACCCCCGCATTGGCTTCCTGGACTTGAAGTATGTCATGGAGCTCCGACCTGGTCTCATCATGTGGGTTCTCTTGAGCTTGAGCATGATGTACAAGCAGATGGAGAAGCTTGGCACCAATACTCCCACCTTGTCCATGATCTTGGTTAACCTTTTCCATCTCTACTATGTTATTGATGGTCTTTGGGGTGAGAAGGGTCTTTTGACAATGATGGACATCACTACGGATGGCTTCGGCTTCATGCTCGCATTTGGTGACCTCACTTGGGTGCCTATGACCTACTCCCTCCAGGCTCGCTACCTAGTTGACTACCCCACTCACCTGTCCTGGTGGGTTGTCGCTCTGATTATTTCCCTCAAGTGCCTTGGTATGTACATCTTCCGTGCCAGCAATGGTCAGAAGGACACCTTCCGCCGTAACCCCGAGGATCCAAGTGTTGCTCACCTTAAGACCCTTCCTACTAAGCGCGGCACCAAGCTGTTGATCTCTGGCTGGTGGGGCATGTCTCGTCACATTAACTACTTTGGTGACATTTTGATGGGTATTGCATGGTGCTTGCCCTGCGGATTCAACCACATTATCCCCTACTTCTATGCGATCTATTTCACTGCACTCTTGGTTAACCGCCAGCAGCGCGACGATGACAAGTGCAAGAAGAAGTACGGTGACGACTGGGACAAGTACTGCGAGATTGTTCCTTGGAAGATTGTTCCTTACGTCTATTAAGCGCAGTGCCTCGTTTACGCGTGGAATAGGCTGAGTAGATCATCCTATGAACCACTATGACATTTTTACTCCTATGTAGAGAACCCCAAACGAACCTTCGAAATAAAAAGCTAACAAACATGTGCTTGTATTATAATATTAACCCTGGCGTGAGGATCCCAATGTGCCTGATCACTCACTGGGACTTTTTGCTCAGATTCTCTTTTAACTGAGCTGTCAAGGCCGTACGAAGCGCTTCTGAAGCTGCAAGCTTGGCAAACTCGTCGTGAGATGATGTCGTGCTTGACGCTGCCGTAGCCTGGATAGCAGTTCTCAAAATAGGAAGGTAAAAGTCACTTGCAGATTCGATGGACTTACCTTCTGCAGATGCACTCATGACAGCCACTTTGGCCTCAGCCTCCGCATATTTTTCCTCGCGTTGTTGGTCTGCCTCCATGATACTCAGCCACAAGTTGGGGTCCTCGCCCTCGGGAATAAACTTGAGCCACTTGGGCTGTTGAGGAGCACCCTCAGGTTGCGACTGATTCAGAGCAGCTTCAACCTCCGCGACCATTTCCTCATCCTGACGGTACTTTTGGAGGCTCGTCATAATCAGTGAAACTACTGGACCGATAACAAAACCTGCCATCATACGCATCTCCATAGGCAAGGCTTGAACGACGTTTTGGATCGTGCACGTAAGAATAGCTCGAAGCGATACGTCGCCATCCTCAAAGACTTCGGACACTGCGTCCAAGATTGAGCAGCCTCTTAAAAGTTCTCCCTTAAGAAGCTCCCCGAAGCCTGCCGGTGGAGGCTCTACAGGGGCGGGTGAGGTGGCGGGTGCATAGCGGGGTGATCCTGCTGGAACTGCGCGCCCTGCAAATGCAGGCGATGCGGATCGAGGTCCGAAATACAGGCATGCCACAAGGTGACGCATGCGACTTAAAACCAAGGGTCGAAGCCGATCCGAGATTGCCTTTGGATTATCAAGCCCTGGCCTGAACCTGAGTGCTCCAGACGGGTGGGATCCGTTCGCTAACTCGAGCTTCTCGGGATGAGCGAACCCGGCGATCACCTCAGACGTAAGCTTTTGCGCCACACACTCCAAATAAGCAGCAAAACTCGAGCCTAGAAACGGAGACTTGGGTGGAAGCTTCGTATCGCGCATCAACCCAGGAGCCTGAGTTTGTACACGCTTCTGATCGCGATGTCCATCACCATCCTCCGAACGAGAACGCTTGCGCTCTGAGCTTTGGCTGTCATCCGATGGGGATGCTGGAGCATGTGAGGTGAGCATGCGAGCACGATCGTGTTCGATAAACCTTGAGATTTCGTTCAGGATGTTTTCACGAAGCGGTCCGTACAGGGCATCAAATCGCTGAGCATCAAAGCCACCACCTGTGACCATCCCGACAATAGACATAGGATCGAGGTTTTCGAGTGTTGTATCCATGAGAGAACGGATAAGCCAATTGGATGGATCCTCATCAAGAGGGGGGATGTTCAACCCGGCGAGGATATCGTCTTGGGTCGTTTGGCTCTCCGAGACAATGGGTGTTTTGTGCTCAGTGTCACCAGCCGCAGGTGCAGCTGCAGTCGCGACTGGGGCTAAGCCACCACCCGCAGGAGGTGCAAGAGGATTGGCCAGCAAATGCTGCGAAGCCGAAGTGGAACTGCTTGAGGATACCAGATTACGATCTGTCATCGCATCTGATTCTGATGAAGCCGCTGCTGCTTCTGCCCCCGGCTCCCCGATCTGCTCGCGAACATCTCGCTGGATTGCATCCACATACACCAAGCTCATGGCATTTTGCCAGCCATTTAGCATGGATTCAAGTAGCAATGGCAAGTTCGATACAATTTGTGGGTGTGCAGCTGCATCCGCTGCAACTTGCTTCGCCATACTAATCAGCATTTCGCTCTGGGGCGAACCCAACGCTCGGAGTCGTGACTTCATCGAGAACGAAAGACCGGGCACCTGGTCGATCACTGCATCCTGCAGAGGCGCAGGCCGTGGTGGCGCCTGCGTAATCTGCGCAGGGGCACCAAGACTGGAGAGGGCCTTGTTGAGCACCGCTGAAACCGCTTGGGGTACAGGGAGCGAGATTTCATGTGGTAGTGAGATTGTCACGGGTTGTTTTCCAGCTCCTGAGGAAGCAGAGGCTCCGGGGGCGGCAGTTCCTGGACGTGTGATGGTTGGTTGACCCTCTTGGAGCGATGCTGCATTCACGATGCGTAGAATGTCCCCTTCTTGAATACCGCAATCGCGCAATGGTCCATTCGTGGGGAGGATATTCATGCGAAACTGAATTCGGAGGCTGGATGCGGGAACGTGGAGAATACTAGAGGCCTGGGCGAGGAGCTCAGAGATGTCACTTCCGACACCCACTTCAATGGCCACGATTTCCCGAAGGCTGTCGTGCTGAATGAAGACCTTCATTGGAGGACCGAACTGATACGTCGATAGACGGCTGCTGAGCGTATAGACAGTGCGATGCCACCAAACCTGAGCAGGTGAGGTGGTACTCAGTGAGTTAGTTAGGAGGACAAGTCTGCTGGCGAATCCACGTACAAGTCCTAACCGCGAAGCTTGCAGATCCGGTTGGTGAGTGGGGATCTGGTAACTGGGGCCTGCGGGCTTGATGTGAAGACTCGACCCTGGATGACTAGAGTGGCAGAGAATGGGCCGCGTGGCGCCAAACGACGATCATTATCAGTGAGTGAGTCAGCGAGGCCGAGTACAATGGATCGGGTGAGCGGTCGGGCGACTGCCCGCCGACAACGGTCGAATCTGCCACCGGATGTCTTGCTGCGAGGATGTTCTGATGACGCCTCTCGAGTACACTCTACTCTGCACGACACACTTTCCAGGTATTTCCGATGCCTATGCACTCTGGTGCAGAGCTGGAATTCTGAGGATCAGAGGGAATGAGGATACGCGTGAATACTGGTTCCGGGTAATATGATCCTAAAAATGCGAAATTTTCAGGAAGCACTCCTTACGCTATTCGGGTTCATATGCGTGGTGAATTATATCCACATCGTGTGTAGAAGCCGATGTTGTATATGTGTGTCTAAAATATGTTGAGTTGGTTGTAAAAAATGTTGAAAATGCTGAAAAATGTTGAAAAATGAAAAATCGGGGAAAATGCCCGAAAAAATCACGGAAAATACCTTTTCCAAGAAAAGGTAGGCTCGTCGCGCAGAGGCCCGGAGAGAGGCCTGAAGGGGAAAAAGTGGTGAAAAAGAGTCAAGTTTGGAGCACGGTTTGGGGATATATACGCGGAGTGCGCGGAATATAAATGGATTGATTGAATAGCCAGACTCGTGTTATATTGAATGATACTATGGAGATATCTACTACAATTCTCTACATCACGTACAGTTAGGGTTTTCACTCGAAAAGCGAGACGCCGGAAGCAGTCCGGTGAAATAAGTGTTTCTTGCGTGTTTTGAGCTGCATAACCCAGCCCTGCGGACATGCTCCTCACGGCAAATGATGCAAACTCCAATCCCGTATAGACCTAGCCTATGCCTAACTCCTTCGGTTATCGTGCACAAACACGAAGCCTCTTCAAGAAGGGCTTCCGCCAACACGGTCAGATTGCCTTGACCAAGGTTCAGCGCGTCTACCGCATTGGCGACATCGTTGACATCAAGGCTGATGGTGGTGTCCACAAGGGTATGCCCCACAAGTTCTACCACGGCAAGACTGGTACTGTCTTCAACGTCTCTCGCCGTGCAGTTGGTGTCATCGTCACCAAGCGCGTCCGTGGCCGCATCATTAACAAGCGCGTCTACATCCGCATCGAGCACCTCAAGCCCTCTAACTCTCGCAAGGAGTTCCTTGAGCGCGTCAAGCTCAATGCTCAGAAGCGCAAGGCTGGTGGTACGTATTCAAATTCAACTGTGATGTGGAATGTTTTGCGGACTTGCCTAGCCCCCCTTATCTCTAGCTTGCCTTTCTTTATATATGGTGCTGTGGAGTCTACCTGATGGACTGGAGAGGACGATATGGCTGCGCATGGTGAGCAGGACAATATTCCGCGCGGATTAGCCAGTGATAGCATGGAACCTGGTCAATTTAGCCGGGGAGGAACAATTGTCAGAGGGATAGGAACAGGATTCAGAACAAGATCCTGAGACTTCGCATCCGTGCGACAGTGACAACGGATCAGATGCGTCATTTGCATGGACTCCCATGCAGCACTGCACTGTGTTGTACTGGCAAAAACAGTGGCCGTTTGAACCAAAGCCACCTGGAGAGCGCCTTGTCCCAGCCAAGTCCTAAGGGTCAAACTGAAACAGCACCCAATCCGTGATCACCGTTCGAACCATGTACTTACCGATCTCCCTCCTCGTTATCCTATTCTTTCTCTTCTAGACTTCACTGGCCTCAAGCGCAAGCCTGCTATGCCTGAGCCTGCTAAGGTCGTTGAGGCTACCAACCCCGTTATCACCCTTGCTCCCAAGAAGTTCGTCTGGCTCGCTTAAAGAGGCTTACCTGTACCTGGCATGAATAAAGGTCGTGGTCTTACGTAAACAACCAAGGGATTAGACGATTGACTGACAAGATTATTGTATGTTGCGGCTAGACGATTGGAAACTCCAACTCGAAGAGTGATACGGCCAAGTACCCTCAGTCCTTCGCCTTGCCTAGTCCGCTGTTGCAGCCGCTATTGCAGCCGCTAAGGAGCTACGCTACCGAGAGTTGAGATGAGGTTGGTCCCAAGCCAGTCTGCGACGTGAGGCCTGAAGAGTGCAGGTATGAAACAATGATATACGTGAAGTGAAGATCAGGAACGCAACTGTCAGGTACTGCTGAGGGCCCAGACCCTGCAACGGATGTGCTCTCAACTCATGCATACAAGATGGCGAACACCAGCTCATGTGTCAGTGCAGTGAGAAAAGAAGTGTTCATTGAAAGAACTTCTTGCGCTTATGGCTCGTCGGTCTCTCTCCCATGGTATCATGGATCTGATGTGTAGTAACGCGAAACCAAGCGACACGACGAGTTAGCATGTTAGCGAAATGAGTAGTAATGATAATGAGGCTCTGTAGAAGATCTTCACCTCGCCTTCGACTGGATTGAATGGCGTTCGGGTGGGTGAATAGCCACCCAAGCCACGCTGTACAAGGCTATGCAGAAATAACGACGGGTGATTGGAGCTCGGAGAGGGAAAATGTGAAGGACAAAGCGGAAAGTAGAACAACACAAAAGAGTTAACCAGAAACTTCGCATAACTGGATGTCTTTGGCCAGGCTACATTTGGTTCTTGGAGTGAAAGCTTATGCTGGAACTTAGGAGATTATCTGGAGGTCATGTAGCAAGGAACATGTTTGAGGATGACGGCGAAGTATAACGGGAGAAGAACGGGCGAAGAACGGGAGAAGCCACGGATGTGGTCTTGATATGTGCGGATAAAATTGGCTGGAGGAGACTGAGTGTTTAGTGCGAGATCAGCGGCTAATCGTTGTCATAGTCAGACGGTTGCGACCTAGGAATATTACGATATATGCTCCTCCTAGGTACTAGAGCATACCAGCTTGTTACGACGAGTGTTGATTAGCTCGGCTTATCCGCAATTTGCACGGGGAGGGTATGAAAAGATATGTTGCACACAACAGAAACTTGTTTCAAGGTGGCGTGAAGGGGTCAAAGTACTTGTGGAAGAGATCAGCTCAACGTAGGGCGAAACTGAAACACAGAAGAATGGACACAGCTTGTTGCTATCGGGGGAACTGAACATATGTTAAAAGCCTTGGAGGTTACACTGTGAATATGGTACCGGAAGCATGTTTATCCCACCAAGCCAACGCAGGCTTGTAAAACTTCAGTGGATTTGAGTTAAGCGTAGTAAATTTAGAAGCAACTACACTGCAATGAAATCATATCCCTAGGCTCGGAGTTTAGGGCAACCAACGCCCTTCTGCTTTGGAGAAGCTTGGGGCCTTGCCAAACTCATTAACCGTAGGCAGGTACTTCGGCCCCGGCGAAGCTTCACCTGGCTGTACAGGCATATGGCGAATGCGGAGTCCGGCACGATAGCCCTGGTGTTTAGCAGCGAAGCGAGGTCCCTTGGGTAGCCTGGGTCGAGGAGGCAAGTTATAGGTAGACAGACAATATGCCTTGAAGGCAAGGTTCTCGTCCTTATTCTTGCGATTGACACGCGCTTCCAAGGACTGAGCCAGCTGTTCGGCATCAGGTCGTGGCGGGCCCTCGGGTGAGACGGTATGGTACAAAAAGCCATTGCGGATCGAGCCCGTAATGAAGCCACAGCGAGTGTTGCGGAAGCTATCGAGCGGAGTACGGAATGACTGGGGAGACTTCGTTCTTGTGCCATTCGCATTGGCACCTTCTTCCGTGGCCTTGGGTGGAGGTGCAAACGAGTAAGCAGGGGCCTGGGGTTTAACCACGTTAATGTTGGGTAACTTGAGATCAAGCTTGCTCTCATCTGATGTTGTAGGTGAAGGAATAGAAGAGGAAGTGCTCGAGGCAGTCTGGTCGAAGCGACGTCGGGGCGACTTGGAACCACCCTCGCTACCATCTTCTTCAAGGGTTTTAGGTATGGGGGGCATCACAGCCCTCGGGGGGTTCGGTCTGGTGAGTGCGAACGCGTTGGGACTGATTACATCGGGACCATTCAGATCTGCGATTTCACGGTAGTAGGCAATGTCATTTCGAACTGCGCCCAGCATCCACGCTGTACGGTCGTTTGCCGGATGCCCCTGTGGTAGACACTGCGTCAATGTCTTGGACTTGCTGGCGGACCTAGGAGAGGACTGGCTGGCGGATGGCGCGTTCGGAATGTCATCAGCGGAGGCGGCCTTGTTCGGCGCCTTACGAGGTGAACTCTTGGGTAGTTTCCAGACAGGGCCTGGTATATGATCACGCTCAAGGAAATCTTCAAGATGAGACTTCCCATCCGTTCGGGGCGGCGGTGGTGCGCTGTCTATGCGCATACTGGGGAATCGAGGTGCAAGCGGGAAGGTCCCGCCGAGCTGAGTGATCCGAGGTGATTTGTCATGTTTGGAGTCTATACGCGTTATCCAGGTGAGTACGGTTGTTCAAGCGCATGAGTTATATCCCTCATACCAAGCTCTGTACATGTGCGCTTGCTGGACCCATCGCGCCTCGCCATGTGATACGATCACGCCGGGATGGCCACACGATCCATGCCAAGGATCTGTGATGCAATCAGCATGTGAAATAAAAAACGTACCAGAAGCCACCTTGCGAGGTGATTCAGCCATAATATACTAGATTAGAATGGAATATACAAGTTAGTATGTGAGAATGGTGAACTCAAAAGAGATTCACACTGCGTAAGACACGCGCGGCACACACCAAAACATACTCACGCCGCACGCCCGTTTCTCACTCACTTGTTGGATAAGACAAGATTTTACTGAAGTAAAAATGTGGCCAAACGAGGAGAGACTGGATGCAGTGCTGGAATCCAATGCAGACACTGTCTATACACTACAGGCGTAAGGATATATGATATGAATACGGTAGTATCTGTGTTCCATGATCGACCAATTTGTCAAATCGGTTTGCTATGTGTATCCCTGCTAAACCCACCCTGGATTTCACGTTTGATTGCCTATCTGTGTAGATCTCATCATGCCGAGCTAGGCCAGAAACTGGATATGTCGTTACATACAATAGGACATAGACATATCTAGCCTGCCCTGGTGCAGCTTCGAATCGAAAGGCGGCCTAGTGTCTCAGGCGACCAGCCTATTCTCACTTCCCCGGGACGATCAATTTGATGTGTTGTTAGGATTTATTATTGAACGAAGATTATGCACAAGAAGTTTCACTTGAACTTGCTTGATGGAAAGCTTCTTCAAGTGCCAAAGTAAAGTACTAGGCTCGGTTTCCTTGGATGTGGCTGCATTGACTATAAAAGCTATACGTATGAAAAGGCGGGACAAACCTCTCGTAGACGGGTCTGGATTGCACGCATCATTATCCAAGCTGGGGCCTCTGACCTATTAACAAATCAAAGAGCGTCGATATCACGGCGACGTAGATATTCGCATGGTACTGATATTGACATTGAGAATGAATTAGCGAAACTGAAGAGTGTTGTCGAAGGGTGGTCCGAACGCGCAACGACTGGGTGACTGGAGATCGCTCCAACTCATAGATCTAGGGTGAGGGTGTAATCATATTCAATAGTTGGAATCACACTTGAAATGAACTTAAGGAAGAGGAACATATACTTCTCGACAGGCATCTTCGTTCGAAGCGCTTGGGTCGCCGTCTCGCTTGGTTTTGGGAGATTCGGCATTTGGATCGGGGCCTCCTGAATCTTCATGCCTGTACCCGACCACTTGGCCAAGTCTGCATCGCGCTCAGCCTTTGCCTTTTGTGCCGCATCCATCGCCGCGTTGTAGGCTGCGGTTGCGACCTCAAGCTCATGCTCGTACATGCTATCCAACAGGCGCTTCATTGTTTGAGCGTGACGGCAAGGGTGAATAGAGAGGTTTGTGACACCTGTCAGAGGATGCGCCTCCTGCGTAACTGTCTTGCCGGCATGATCCGCGCTAATGTCCTGAATGATCTCGTCGTAAGTCAGCGGCTGTCCGTGTTCGTTGTACCCATACAAATACACACGTGGAGTGCGGTAGTAGCGATCGTACACGATGCTGATGTCGTAGGTACGGGTTTTCACGAACTTTTCCTGGGGCTCACCTACGACCATCATAGGACCGCTCGCACTACTAGTCGCTGCATCAGTGACCGCTGCACCGATCGCATTTGTGCGGACTTTGTGTCCTGCCACTGTGAGCGTGGCATCATCGTCATCGTCTTCGAGGGTCAGTGCTGCAGTGTTGCTCTCTGGATTTTCGCCAGCAGTGTTAGATCCGGCGCCAACACCGAAAGAAGTAGGGCCTGGGGTCAAAAGAGACGTGCCGGACGTGGTTCTCTGGTTGCCGGGCTTAGGCGCTGGCACATCCTCATCATCGCTGTCCTTTAGTTCTGGGATGTCGTCATCGTCAGCATCGTCGTCTCCAGCAGCAGCGTCCGGAGCGGCTGTCTTGGCTTCAGGAGTGGCAGAAGCTGCTTGGGACTTGGACTCTCCGGATACGGCCGTCTTGCCTGCGCCAAGGTCAACGCCATCCGCGAAAGCCAAGGTCCACTCATCATCCTTGGTCTCACTCTCGCCTATCTTAACTGTCTCCTCGCGATTGCCGGCGATGTAGCCCTTGGCACGCCGTGTGGAGGGGACATTACGGGTAATGAGGTACTGCTTGTCGGCCGGGAGGTAGCTGCGCGCGTTAGACGGCAGTCCCTTGGCCCATTGCCACGTCTGGCATGTCTTGACGAGATGATCTCCTGCTTTGACGAACTCCTCGGGGGTCAGTACTCCATTCTACGTGGGTCGGAATGCAGGACAAGTGGGACATACATGAATTTAGGAACTAGATCACATCAAAGTCGCCTGTTGGATCGGGTCAAGCGGCACCCCCAGTGCATTTACGTACCTCATAGAACTGAGAGACGGTCAGAAGAGGTGTAAGCGCCTCCGCAAAGCTCTTTAGGAATGCCATTGCGAAAAGCTATATAAATAGAAGGATTCAAAACATCATTCTATAGCGTTAGATACTAAATTTACTTTGCCAATTTTCTCCCATACGGCATATTCCTCTCTCTGCAAAACAATAAAAATCGACGTTTCAATGCCCTGAAAATACGCTGAAATAGGGAGCGCTCTGCGTGTACATTCTTGGCACCTAGTGCAAGCACGCGGGACATACTGCATACTATCAACTTGTGCGATGCAATTCTGGTTGCATACACTCACCTGTGCGCAAAACGGCAAAAACCTTCTTATTCACTCTAGGTTCACTCTGCTCTCTGGCTCAGAGTTGGATATCTCAGCTTGCAGAAGGTCATCCGAGGTTACGCTCGTATCCGACAGAAGTTGAGTTGTGTTGAGCTCGATACTAGTACCACATGTCCGAAAGCAAAGCAGGAGTCAGCGTGAGCGTCGGCGACCTCGGTCGCGCGCTCACCAACTTGAAACTCTCCAAGCCTGGCACGACGGGTGGTGCAGGTGGATCGAGTGGGAGCTCACGCCTGAGACGCCCCGGTCATGTCATATCTCGCAACAAAGATGCAATTGAACCGCTGCTCCAGACGCTGAAAAACAAACCCAAGTTCACCAAGATGGTTGAGTACGCTGTCGTGTGTCTCAAGAACATGGCAGTGGACGTTGTCTCAGCTGAGGAGCTCGTGGAGGAAGGTGTAATCGAAGTGCTTATGAATGTGATGCGAATGAATCCTCACAACGAGGCCATCCTGGCATTGATCCATGACACCCTGAACACCATCTGCCGAAACGAGGAACTTACCCGAGCAGTCGCTGAGAGAATCGACCCCCAGTTGATTATCCACTCTTTAAGTAAGAATACCACCCAAGATGCTATGTCGTCATGTGCTACGTTCATGGCCAAACTCATGGCTGTTCCTGATCTCGCGCAGGCGTACTATGCCCAGCATCAAGTTGTACCTGCTCTCGCTCGTGCGACTCAGGCCTTCAAGGACGATCCACTGATTCTCACCAGTTTGGCTGATTGTGCGACCTCCATTGCTCATCTCTCGGCAGAGGCCGCCAGTGCTGTGGCCCAAACGGGTGTCACAGGCAACTTGGTCGAGGCTCTCAAGGGCTTCCCCGGGAACGAGCGCTTCGTTCAGAGCTCGCTGGGATACCTTGGATATGTGGCCTCAAGGTCTCCAGAAAGCGCTGCAGCAATCAAAGAAATGGGTGTTGTTGATGCCATTGTCGCTGCACTGGAGGCGAATCCCGTTCAGACAAAGATTCTCGATGAGGGTGCCAAGACACTCAAGACGGTCAGCTCATCGTTTGATCTTATCAATGCACTTCGTCACTCACCCACCGAGTTGACCCCTGAACTGGCCTCCGCGGTAGCCACGCTCGCTTCCATGCTTCTTGTTGATGAGAACATTCCTCCATTCGTAGAAGCTAAGGGTATTGAGTGGCTGATCCAGGCCATTAAGACTGCCAGTCAACACACCCCAGAACAAGAAGATATCGCGCTCCGCATTCTCCGATCCGGCCCGCGTGCCCTCATGCGTGTTGCAGCTGACGAGAAGAAGATCTATGCTATTATGGCGTCCCAAGGTGTACCCCTGCTCACTGGTGTCGCCACGTCGCATGGCAAAGATGAAACCGTCTTGGTTGCGGTCTACAACTGCCTGTCCAAGATGATCACCCGCAAGGAGAACGCTGACTATTTGTTTAAGCACAAGTTACTCGAGATGCTTGACCGAGATCTGCAGCTCCACAAGTACTCCCCATCTCTCTGCGTTCCTGCCGCATATATGATCCAACGCTTTGCCCAGCATCCCACACTTCACGAAAGCCTAGTTGCTAAGCAAACGCCTCACAAGTTGGTCAGAGGCCTTGAGGTTCAAGCAGCCGCTGCAGCTGCAGCAGCACAAGCTGTTGAAGCAACGGGCGAGCGTGCTCGTTCTGCGTCCATCTCCAGCACGGGTGGCTCTCCCACTTCGCGATCGGCCTCAGGATCCGTCTCTTCAGTGATGGCGGAGGCAATTGCTTCTGCCTCAGCGGCTGAGGCCTGCCTTTCTGCGACCGCACAGATCTTGGAGTCATGCCGTGTCTTGGCCACATCTGCAACCGGTGCTGCAGCACTTGTCGAGGCAGGACTGGTCAACGAAGTTAGTACCATCCTCAAGCAGCTTAGCAAGGATGAGGCTGTTTGCATCGCAGCCGTTCGCGCATTAGACGCACTGCAGGCATCGATTGGACTGACGAGCGGGGCATCCTCGGCCGCAGTCGCAGCCTCAGTAACCTCAGGTGGGCCCGCACCAGCTTCTGGAGCCGTTGTGCAAGCGGCGAAGCAACAGCTCATTGCTGCAATGAAGAATACCCGACTCGAGGAGTCGATCGTGAAGGTCCTTGATCTGCATGCTGAATCACCGGAGCTCCAAGAAGTTGGTCAACGAATCCTCCAGGGTACCGCTGAAGTTGACACTGCTGGCAATGCAACTACACGAGTGATGGAGCTCGCAAATAGGATGTTAGCACAACCGCTCGCAGCCGAGACTCATGTTCCAGATCTTGATGAAGCAATTCGTGTGATTAACAGCCTCGTGAAGTTACCTGAGAATGTTACGAAACTGATGAAGAAAGATGTACACCTTGCGTTGATCAAGGCGTCTGAAGCTGCAAGTGCATTGCCAATTCTGGTCCCCCAGGCTCCAGCTGAGGCTGCGCCTGTTCTGCAACAACAAGCGCCAATATCTCCCCCACCCCTCCAAAAGTCCGGTACCCAACGTCGCCTTGGTGTGTTGCAAGCACCTCCGACTGCAACCCTGCAGCCCGCCACAAGCCCTGTTGGCAGTGTCGCACTTGCTCTTCCTGTCGGACAGCATGCCGTTCCATCCGATAAACTCCGCCAGCGTGAGTCCTTATTTGAGGCTTTGAGCGAAGCATTGGTCCACTTCGCCAAGGTAGACAAGGCCATTGCTGCCCAATTTGCCTCGCACAACGTGCTTGGAAACCTCATGCAGGTAGCCCTGAAGTATGTAGATGCGCCAGCGATTGCTGAGCACGCCATGGAACTAACACACCTCTGTGTGCAACAGGTTGAGCATGTACCCGCCCTTGTACAGTCAGGCGTGATCAATGATGTCATCATGGTCGCGCAGCAACACAAGACTAATGAACTAGTCCAGAGTGCTGCATCTAGAAGTCTCGTTGAATTGTGCTCGGACGCTGGAACAGCTTCTAAGGTTGTCAGCTCTGGCGGAGCATCTGTTGTGGTTGCAGCGCTCCAAACGAACTTTTACGACTCAGCTGAGTCTGCTCGCGTGCTTGAGGTGGTTCATAAGATTAGCCTGGTCCCTGAGGCGTCCGCTGCAATGCTTAACGCGGGTGGACTCGATGCAGTCCTGGCTATTTTGCGTAAACATGAAGACCAGCCTGAAATCGTGCAGAGCTGTATGCGAGCTCTGGTCTCACTGCTTGTGGATGAACCAACGGCAAACGAAATGGCCCAAAAGGGTGTAGTAGAACATGCTGCAAAGGCTATTCGTACCCACTACAAAAACCCCGTGCTGATCGAAGCTGCCGTTGTGTTACTTGGCTCACTCTCAACAAGCCGGCAGAGCCTTGAGCGCCTTGCTGCCCCTCAACTGGCCGCTGGCGACCTTCTGACTTGGGCGGCATCGAAGCTCAAGGACAATTCACTCGTTGTCGAGGCAGCTGAAACAGCACGTACTCAAATCATCAAATTCAGAGAGGCCGAAGAGAAGCGTAAAGAAGCAGAAGCCGCCCGCGCGCGCGCCGCAGCTGAAAGCGCTCGAGTTGCCAAGGAGAACAGTCGCTACGAAATGCTTGACATCAATCTTGAGAATCCGGCCTCAGTCCAGGACTTTATGCAAGGAATGAAGAACGCCAACAAGAATCAACTGAAGATCCTCATGGAGAAGCTTGGAGGCGTCGCAAGTGCTCAGCTCACACCTGAAGCACTGAGCGTTGCTGTTGAGAACGGTTTGCTGACTGAATTCGCGAATATTATCCGCAAGAGCACCGAAGAAGACGACGCTGAGATTATGGCCAGCGCCTTGAATCCATTCCTTCGTCTTTCCGAAACCCTAGGAGGGAAGACACTCGAAGCTCTCAGTGCTGACCCAGCCTTCCTTCAGGCCCATTTGGATGTGGCACTCGATGGGCGCAGGCGAAGCACTCTCGGAGGCCAGGCTCGAGTCGTTCAGTCGAGCGTCGACATTGCTCGCTCCCTCGGAACACTCGCGAATATGCCCGTGAACGATCACCTGCTTGCGTCCGTCAATAACCGCGATGCTCTTCCTGCTCTCTACGATCTGATGGTAAAGTCAAGTGAGCCAGCCGTGATGACACATGCTGCGAAGCTCTTGGGTAAGCTTAGCAATGATGAAGGAGCCGCGTCGTCACTTGCAAAGCTCTCGACGATTCGCGAGTTGATTGATGCTCTCCGAAACAACATCTCCAACGCCGAATTCGTTCGTTACGGCTTGTATCTTCTGGGTAATCTGGCCATCTCGTCAGAGCTTAAGGAAGAGATTGGAGTGCAGGGAGGTATCCTCCTCATCAAGCAGGCCATTAGCATGCACCAGACGAACGTGCCTCTTGTCAGCAACGCGTTATACTCCCTCGCTGCCTTGACGTATGATCACCCTACAAACAGCACCTTCGTGTCGGCTTCGAGCAACTACCTTCAGCTTATTTTGACCTTGATCAGCAACAATGCCGGTAACACGGACCTGCTTGAATCTGCCCTATGTGTCTGCGCCAACGTGGCCACACTCAACGATGCCAACAAGCTCACGATAATTCAGAACGCCGGCCTGAGCTTGGCAGTGGATGTGGTGTTGAGTCACTATGACAACCATGATCTGCAAGCTACAGCTCTACGACTCATTGAGACATTAGTGTACGATACCAACTCAGCCGATCTTGCGGTGCGGACGGGATGCATTCAAGCTACTGTCTCTATTACCGCCCAAGCAGATCCCCAGATCCTGTCAGGCATCGTGCCTGTCCTGGAACGCATAGTCTCCTTCATTCCACTCGACGATCATTTGCCAGTCTTCCTCGACGAAGGTGTGATTCCAGCCCTCCTCGCGATGAGTGAGGAGCACCCCATGGAGTTGGAGCTGCAGCACAGAATTAGTCGTGTCTTGTGTAACCTTGCGGTAAGCTCGGTACTTGCAGAGTCCATTGTCAAGCAGGGCGGAACCGAGGTCATCTTGAACACGTTGCGCAATCTTGGCTACGTGCATCATTTTGCCGAGATCTGTATGCGCCTGTTGTACAATCTCACGTTCTCCTTCCCCAACATGGCGCATATGCTTACAGTGGGTGTTACGCGCGAAATTGTCCAGGCACTCAAGAGCAACACTCAGGGTGTCGCGGCTGCTGCTGCCGCAGCTCAAGCCGCAGGTGCACCTTTCGAGCCCCTGCTTGATGCCGAATCACCCAATGCGGGAGCTGAGGTTGAGCTGGCTTTCACTGCTAACTCGTCCAACCCGATTCTACTAACTGGCTTGCGTTGCCTGAGCAATTTGTGTTATTCTGAGGACGCATGCCTGAGGACCGTATCCGATGGTGCATTGGACTTGATCGCTGATCTTATCGTGACCCGAGGTCATATTGACCCAGCACTCCTGCTCGAATGTGTCCTTGTACTTGCAAACATGTGCCGACCTGAGGCCGCTGCGCTGACTATGCTGGAAAAGACTGCTGTCGCGCTCGGCAACTGGTGCAACGCAGCCGCCCCAGCGGATGCGGATATCCAAGTAGCGCGCGGTGTCATGCGATATCTTGGCAATGTATTCGTCCACTCGTCGGCTGCTCTAGTTGCCATCAACAAGTTTAAGACGGAGCTGATCGTGCCGATTGTTCAGCTTCTCTGCCGTGCTGACCGTGTTACCATAATCGGCGAAGTGATCGCAGCCTGCGCCAAGCCTCTGGAAAATCTGGCCTATGCGAGCCAGAATGTTCGTGATGCATTGGCTGCGCCGGATGTGGGCGCTGTGGAAATTCTCGAATTCGCTCATTCGCGTTGGGCTTCACCACGGCCAGACGTTGGGCAAGCAATCGAGCAGGCACTCAACGCCATTCGTCACAAACCGTTCAAGTTGTCTGCCATCGACCTCGAGGAACTGCTGAACGACCGCTCCGATACTATTCGCCAGGTTGTTGTCCAAAAGCCTGCTGCGCACGAGGCCAAGGGCGAGAGCGAGTCCTATGAGATCCCTGCGAACATCCGTAACTTCTTGACTGCTGGTGCAATGCTCATGAAGCACAGTCGCACGGCGATGCCGCATCCTCGTCACGTCTTCGTTACGGATGACCTTCGCTGGCTTGTTTGGAAGGACCCCAAGACGAAGGTCATTGAAGATGATACAAAGATGAAAATTTTCCAGATACGCTCGGTCGAACGTGGACGTTGCACAGAGCAGCTCCAGCGTCAGCGATTCGGCAAATACCTGGCTGACGAGAAGTGTTGTTTCAGCATCCAAGGTCGTGAGCGTACTGTTGATCTCGAAGCGACGTCCGAAAAGGAACGTGAACGATGGGTCCAAGCCATTGAAGCTTTGATCGCATATCGCAAATCACTTCAGGCGGCCCACAGCCGCCAATCCGCATTTATGTAATGGCATTTTTGTAATGCGACGTCACATGGTACAGTCGAGCATCTGGCTAGGTAATTGTTATCCTCCCCATTCCGCCTTCCCATTAGAACTCCCATCCTACTCAGACTCTGCAGAAAGTCTATACTGCACATAGTCTGAGTCCCCTCGGGCGCCGTAGTCTCTCGTCTCCGTCGGCGTGCAAACCTTATCTCCTTTAACATCTAGCCCAGCTACTCCACGCATGGCACTCCATTGCGTACTGTTCTTCTTAAGCTCAAGCTCATATTTCCCCAGTTACGTAACAGATTATCTTAGTTAGACCCGTAAGATCCGAATGACCTACCGCGACGCATCATACTTTCTCGATTGCCTGTACCTGTCTGGTCAACCGGAATCAACCGTTGAATACAAATCAGCTATGATATTAATCGGGTAGAAAGTCATATAGCAAGAACAATATCAGACTTGGGATGCGGAAAGGCTGGCGGGTGTCCCTCCTCAGTCCCAGTGCCATCTGTGATGTGAGTGCTGGTATGGAGTGGGCCAAAAGCAGGGCCGAGTGGCCCTCTGAGCCACCTTCGACCTGGCCTCGGACGGCTCTGACATTAAAAAACGGCTCTAAGATCTCGACTTGTTCAGAGTGCGTCTGGGTTGGAAAATGGGTATATCCACATGCTTCGTGTAATATGAATGGCTGTATTTGATGGATCAAAGTAAGATGTATCGAAATTACAAGAAGATTCTATACTCTCTCACATCAACTTCTGGCGAAAAGTACGAAATTACTATCCGTCTCTAACTTTTGCCTCGTATCGATTCACTTTGCGTGCTTCTTTCCCAACACCCCTCACAGCTCGCAGACCGCTCTCAAGACATCCCGACCCGAACCCTAGATACGCGTCGAAATCTATCCCAAAACGCAGGCAGAAACGGCTCTTGCCCCCGTAAATCGACCTTTTGTGACGTAGTTCTAAGCTTCGGTCTTTGGCTAGCACGAAATGCACTCGGTCTTGAACGAATCGGCGTCGATCCCTGTATCACCCGTATACAAATCCTCCCTGTTTGATGCACCCGCACCCGCAGCGCCCGCACCTCAGTACTCTCAGTGGCAGATTATGCGAAAACGCATCCAACAGAAATGGCAGAGGTTCCTCGATGAGTCAGCCATTTGGTATAAGCTGCGTTGGAGCGCATTCTTCGTTCTTTTGTGTATCTATGCCTACCGAGTGTACACCCTGAAGGGCTTTTACATTGTGTCGTATGCCGTAGGCATTTTCCTTCTCAATCGCTTTATCGGCTTCCTTTCGCCCGCTCAGAATCTCGACTTGGTTTCGGGTGACAACGAATCGCTCTTACCGTTGTCGAACAACGAGGAGTTCCGTCCGTTCCTTCGACGCGTGCCCGAATTCAGCTTCTGGCAAGACTGCATGCTGAGTATGATCTTCGCCAACCTCGCAACATTCTTCCCCATTCTCGACATGCCCGTATACTGGCCCATCCTGCTGGTCTACTGGATCGTCCTCTTCGTCACCATGATGAAGGATCGTATTGATCACATGCTTAAGCATCGATACGTTCCGTTCTCCATTGGCAAGCGTACCTATACTGCCAACGGCCCTGCCACCAAGACTGGCGCCGCTGCTGCCGCTGCCGCTGCCGCAACAGGCATCAGGCGGCTGTAAGATCGGCTTATCACTCTGGACCGGTTCGACAACAACACACTGATGGACCAGTTTCTTGTCGAATTGCCCTGGCGCGTAGTGACGGCGGTCAATATACACAACTAAGCACATGGATATTTCTCTCGTTGTTTTGATGGTGCTTACACTTCCGCGTATTTATAACTTCCCAATTACTCTCTCGGTTCCATCCCTCAATACCTTCCTCCCCGGGTCTTCGCTGCCTTACACTACTCACTCCTATGCTCGGGCTTGTTATCATGGGTCCCCGCGAGCTAACCTCATTTACAGCATAGCGCGTTTCACTGAGTTGACAGATGTCCAATTGGTGCTGTATTCATTATCAAACCAACAACTGTACAACGTTATACCGTTCGCTCTTGCACGTCATTTTCTCCAAAAGCAATACACTCAAACAACTCGATCTAATGATGAAATGAACAACTACGTTTATGTGTGAGCCAACTCACGGCATGCACTCGATTTTGCTAATTGCTAATTGCTAACGTTGCCCATAGGCTGATTAGCCGGGCTACGGATACCTCCAACCTGTCGAAGGCGCCGAATGTATACGCATCTACAGTTACGTACGATGCTAAATAAAAAAGACTCCACGTACACATCGAGTGCAGGGGTCTGGTGCAAGGTATTTCATGTAGACATTTGCTTGGCTGTTCGCAACCACGAGCACCGCTTCACCTTGAGAAAGGCAAGCTTCGTGACTATGAACATGTGTCAGGCGGGGCGATGCACGGACTTGTTTCGTGAACACCCCCCGCCAAACCCGATCAAATTGGCTACATCTGCACTTCTGTGTAATCACACGGAAAGATGCATGGGTAGAGGCGATGACTTGGATGAACTGGGATATCCGAGCCTCACCTTGAAGTGAGGAGGTTCGATCTGCGAGACGCAGCATGATAAAGCTGGGGACGAAAGCCTTCATTCCATTGCGGTGCAGTGCAGTGCAGTGAGAAGATTATGCTGCACATGTTGATATTGCGACTGGCGCATTAACCATTTGGATGTAATGAACGATGGGTCGTAATACCCGCAGACGTGTTATAGGAACTACTCAGGGGGGACCCTCCTAAAGCATGGCTCTTACGAGATGCTCTGCCAAACACCAATTGCAACAACTGCGGCAACAATTACGAAAATGCTCAAGAGGCAGCACTTGGTCTTTCGTGACCTCTTCTGATAGTCCTCAGCACTCTCGAGCTCCTGGTGAGCCTGCTTGGTTTGCTCCTTGGCTTGAACCAGAACGTCTTCAATTCGCTCGAGCTGCTCACCCTGCTCGTGGACCAACTGGTTGAATTTGATGACCCATTCGTGGATCAGCGCAACGTCCGCCTCGAGTTCGAGGATCTCTTGCTCGCGACGACGCAACTCCTCTGCCTCGTACATGACTAACTTTTCCGAAGTCTCCTGCTGCAACTCGTCAAGCATGGGCTCAGTCTCACTAACACCCATCATGGCTCCGATGTCGACACCGCCGTCAGATGAACCACGGCCCATGTCCACAACCACATCTCGGCTCTTGCTGGGCTTCTTCTTCTTTCCTCGGGATTCGCTTGGACGAGATGTAGTTGCACTTGCACTTGCTGCAGCGGCAGCACTGGCAGCACTGGCAGCAGCAGCGGCGGCGGCGGCAGAAGACGCCGACTTCTGCTCAAGTGCCTTGAACTGGTTCGAATTTGTCTCGAAGGTCTTCAACTCATTCTGGAATTCGGGAAGGAATCTCTGCAAATCAAGACCTGGAGTGGGGTTCTGAAGAAGTGCCAGCGCAGTCCGGCACAAGCCACGTGCCTCATTTCGATCATCATTGATGCGCTGGCGAATCTGATCATTTTCCGGACGCTCCGACAACAACTGGAGGTTGCGTGCAATCCTCTCATTGGCTCTTCTCAATGAGTTAATGCAGTCCGATACCTGTGCATTTGGGCCCAACGTGCTAAAGTTCGTGAGGAAGAATGTGTACAATTCGGCATCGGAGCATGAGTATACGCGGAGCGGGCATGGAGATCGGTACTCTTCGTGGTAACTCGTGGCTCACGGCACTCTCCACGTATGAGGCACGTAGCGAAGCGTTAGCGATGACGAAAGTAGAGTTTGCGAGTGTGCCAGGGTAGCGACGAACTCTCCGTGGTGCTTAGACGGCGGGAACAGTAGTCTCAATCCAAGTCAAGGCATGGTAATGTTGATCAGAACGTACTTCGATCCAAACTGCGACATGTTCACTGCACCACCGTAACTCGTCATACAGATTCCACTCTAGGTGCCAATAGCGTGTGAAGTGGTGGTCTGGTACGGGTGGAGTGCGCCTAGAGTGATTTAGAATCAGTATAGTATTATCTTTAAGAGATTTCTAGAGCAAAATCGTTGTCATAACCCCCAGTTTTTACCCCTGGAACATTGTATATTGGACCTCTCCATCGAGTATTCCGACACCCCGTGCTGTGGAACAGGCCAAGCTCACTGAGGCAATCACTGGGAGTCACTCTTGGGACAAGCACGAGCATGGCTAGGTGGACATGGACGCGAACAGGAGACTAGCTGGCATGACGCCACGAGTCTGACTCCAGCGAATCCAACTCAGGAACTCTTACCCACAGCACGTACGCAATTGAGAACAACTGCTGGAGACAGCAGTCGAGCCAGAATTCAGTGCGGCTTAAATAGAATGATCAGGTTGATTGGAATCACGAAGGCGCATTAGATAGAGGACGGCTATTATGAGTGCATTCCAGATTAGCAGAACGGCTTGGCTACGCCTGACCATGTATTTGAAAGGAATGTGAGTATTGTCTCCCTCGTCTGTCCCGGAAGCGGGCTCGGAAATGATGAGGAGCGAGAGGATACTTCGCTGAAGAGGGCCGTCCAGCAGGAAATGCTCGCTTCAGCCGAATTTCTTCCCAGCTGGCACGAATCTGATGGAACCAATGACACCGTGGCTGCAATCGAGCTGAAGGTCAGAGGGAGGCACAATTAACTTTGGCTACCGAATCAGTATGTACCGATAGTACGGTGCGCGGATTGGTGTGCAGAACAGTCTGTCACAGTGTGTTCATCACCATACCACGGTGTCATATCCATCTGAACTGTCACGGGTTCCCCGGGGCCCTGCAAAGACCTAGACCGGAGCGGGTGCAAAATTTCGCATGCCGGTAAGCTTTCGAGATGTTTAAAAAGCAGCATAGCTCACGTGATACATCAACAATAACGCCACATTCACACTCTAGGCTATATTAGAATGTATTCTACTAGGGTATTATCGCCGCTCAGGACGCGCATTGCGCCCAATTTCACAAATGCCTTCTTGAACCGAGGGCAAATCGGACATACGGCACTATGGAGTATATACACGTCGAGTCGCACTTATTTCACACGTTTTATTAAAGGCAGCTCGGCATCAGCGAACAACTCCAACTCGCACCACCTGTCATCATCCGAGACGGCGCCCAAGCGATCCTGGGTGAGGTCAATATTCACCAAGTTGATGCGAGCGGATGAGACGAGCTCGGGAGCAGCGGCTTCGGTGTCCAAGACCCAGGCGATCCGTGACGTGCTTACGGCCAACATGAATTGCCAGGTACTCAATGTTGAGGACGTCTCAGGGGGGTGTGGTGCATTCTATAAGCTGTTGATCGTCTCCGACCACTTCCAAGGCAAGAACAGTGTGAAGCGACACCGTGAGGTACAAACCTTGCTCAAGTCATATATTAAGGATATGCATGGCATCGCGCTGACGACACTTACTCCGGAGGAGTACAAGCCGCTGCAGAGTGAGGCCAGCACGCAGTCGGCAGCCAGGTGAAGCACATGACTGACAAGCGTTGAGACGGGTCTGAGCCCGGAGAATCTAATTCAATGATTCGGAGTTCCGAAAGGAGATCCATCTGTTCATTGTATATTATTATACCCAAACACAGTGTTAAACGAATATATTTCCTCATCCCCTGTTTATTTGTTTCTGTATGATGGACGTGAAGAGCTATCGAGCTCCGCATATAATGCATAAACCATGAACAACTTTGCGAACTGCTTTGTCTGGAATGGGTACTGTTCTGAGGTGCCGCACAAGGGAACAGACGGCACACTCCAATGCTATATATATCGAGCTTCCAATGTGCTAACTTCGGCTGCGCCGTCTGTGGTGATGTGTGTGATCTCGACTGCGATCGCGATCGCGATAACCTCGGTCCCGATCCCTGTCGCGACTGCGGTCGCGATCATGGTCACGATCTCGCTCCCGATCGCGGCTCCTTTCGCGGCTACGGCTCCGGTCGCGTCGCGAACGATCGGACCGATCACGACTACGATCGCGATCTCGATCTCGATCTCGACGGCGGCTCCGATCTCGATCCCGGCTTCTGCTACGACTTTTGCTTCGCTTTCTGTCCCTGTCCCTGCTTCTGCCTCTGTCTCTGCTCCTGCTCCGGCTCCTGCTCCTGCTCCTGCCCCTACGACGGCTGTGGCTCCGGCTCCTTCGAGAAGATCTACCTCGGTCGTCTCCTCGCTCTCGAGAGTGGTAGCCTCGAGTGCTGTTTCCTTGCTTGCCATCACCCGAACCGCCCTCCTCGGAGTACTTAATAGGTGCTTTTCGGCGCCAAGCGTTCCACAGTTTAGTCACACTCTGTGAGAAGTCAACCTTGATGCGTCGCTCATCGATGATTACATTGTTCATCTTGACGTACGCCCTTTCGCACTGCTCTGCCGTTTCGAACTCAATAAAGGCGTATTGTAAGCTGGCACCAGTTAGCTTATCACGAATGACTTCACAGCTTCGAATCGTTCCAAACCTTGAGAAAATAATCTCCAAATCCTGAGATTCTGTGATCGGGTTTAGCTTACACACGAACAAGACGTTGTCCGGAGGTTTAGCGTCTACACTTGGGAGGTCACCAAGAACCTCCAGGATGAGCGCGTTTGACTTGGCTTCACGCTCTCTCATGATTCTCTCAATCTCTTTGGGGGACTTATCCTTCAGTTGTTCGAGCAGCTCGACATCAAGGTCAGCATCGAGTGCGTCTCCCTTAATTAGAGCATCGAAATTTTCAGGAGAGTGCTCTGGGAAGAGAATACCTTGAGGATCCGGGAAAGGATCGTCCAGAATCACAGTGTGCAGGATTCGAAGCTTCTCATATGGCTTGTACGTGCCCTCTTCTACCAAAGTATCGTTCAATCTTGTGAGGACCTCGAATCCTTCGGCGACTTCTCCGAAGACAGTATGCTGTCCATCAAGATAGTCTAGATGGCCCGCAAGCGTAAAGTATATCAGTGATCCATTTTCGTTTCGTTTGATATTATTCATAGCGACAATACCGACTCGATTGTGCTTTAGGTTGGGTTTAATCTCGTCTCGAAAGAAGCGATTCCCCCGGTTGCCTTGGTATGTTTCCTCATCGCCTTTGGTGGCCGGTGGCATCAAGGCATACACAGAGTAGTCATCACCGTGGGTGTACGGCTCGCCTTTGTTGTGCGGATTGATCGGCGAGAGGCATGCGATGAAGTTCCTCTCAATCTTCGTGAACAGACTGAAGTTGTAATGCTTGAGTTTGCAGAGCTTGAGGAAGTTCAGGCACGCTACAGGCGCGTCTTGGTAGTACAGGTCTATGACCACATCGCCCATGTTCGTCTCTAGTAATACACTCATCGTATATCCTGGCACGCCTCCAATAGGTGGTTGGCTTCTCGTGAGCTAGTGAGAGGGTCTCGCTCCAAGTCTTGGCTAAATGTTATCGCGCGTGTATATATGCACAGGAGCGCACCAATCGGAGGCTCCACGAGCCTGGAACGATGAGTTATGTAAAGTCTCGATGAACTGTGTGGACTTAGTCGTGCGTGTAGCGTAATCCAGATAGATACGCTAGGGTCTTGTGTCTTACCTGCGCGAGAGCTGGCTCAGGGCTTACGTTCGAGGCTCTTTCGTTCAGTTTGGGTGGATTGCACCCAGGATGGAGCAACGCGTTGAGGTCTGGACGCGTGTATAAATCACCCTGTGCTGTTAAATTGGATGCGCGGGGTGTCAATGCAACGATCCAAGATCACTGGAAACGTGCACAAGAGACTAAATTGAAACCGGACCTTCGTTTGTATGGTGTCACGTATTGAATTCGCTATCGAGAGATAGGATCGAACGACATATGTGTGATATAACAAGACGACAGTACAATCCCACTCGAGGATTCACACCACTGATAACTCATCCACTCGTTGACTGAAGAACTGGAACAACGGTGGCGACTTCTTAACGCGTTTGCTCATACAACATCAAAATCTAGCACTTTACTGTCAATATTGAACAGTTCACACACACGTACGACTGCATGAAACCACGCGGGTATCGCTTATAATCAAACGAATCTCGCGCATGTTCAACAACATGCGTCCATATCGGGAGAGCTTAACCCGGTTAATCAAATGGGCCTCGGCAGAGAACTACCGTAGCGAGCTTGCTCCGGAACATCGCAGAAGTAGACGGTGTGGATGGAAAGAATTGAAGTGGCCTCGTCTGTGTTACCGCCAGGCGTGAATCATTACTTTGATAGCAACCAGGGTTAACTGGAACGCCTCTTGGCAGGGAAACAGCGCGATCAGGGAGACTTGCTTACTTATTCAAGTTGAAGAGCTCCATGATGTCGGATGCCTCAGCAGCGCTGATCATCGACATACCGTTAACGAAGATCCAGACGTGGCTGATGATACGGAAGAATGCGAGGTAGCCATCACCCTTGCAGAGATCAGAATCAGGCTTGTCGCAAGCACCGTCGTTGATGAAGCTCCAAGGAGCGACTGAAGGGAGGGGATCAGCGAAGATATCACCCATGCCGACGGAGACAAGAAGCAATGCCATGGAGAGAAGAGTGAAGACACGGAGAGCGTTCTTCTGGCCCATGGAAGAACCGAAGAGGCCCAAAGCACCGAGGAGGATGAGGATAGCAGAGATACCCTGAATCGAGGCGAGAGGGAGGATTGTGCCAAAGAATCCGACCAGGATACTGTAAAGGGAGCCAATTGGCAAGAGCCAGCCACCGATCTTAGGTGCAAGTGAGAACTCGTTGCGCTTTGCGATTGCAAAGACAGCGAAGACAATGGCATAGCCAATCAAGACGATGGGAGGGTAGACCTCCGCGATGAATTTATCTCGTGCAACCATTGGGAGCTTTAGTAGTAGTGTCTGTCGGGGGGCAAGGGGCAACGCAATGGCGTGCAGTGCGAGATGGAGGAGGGCACAGAGAGTGGGACAGAAAGTGAGCGAATGACTGCGTGATGGATCAGCTAATGTCGATGCGACTACGACGCACCCAGCGTTGACTGTGAGCTCTGTTTCGAACCTAACTGAGCGAGGTGGAGCTTGTTTCGAGGCTTCTGCACGTGGAAGGACGGAATATTCCCCAAGAATCACACGCGCAGACGGAAGATCGAGGGTTGGTCTTTGCACACACGGGGAGATAAGCTCACTTCTAGGCAGCTTTGGAGCAGGAGAGTGGTATCAAGCATCCCAACGAACACACGAATCGAAAAAGATAACGTCAGATAGATAAATAGGTGCATTTAAGTGAAGATATTTGCACTTAGAATGGATTGAAAATATGCTCAATAGAAAGATCCTTACACAGTCTATATAATCCTACCAAGATCTTAACAAACACACTCGTAGCAGCGACAGGAAACACACGGTTACTCTCCAGTCTTCGAACGATTTTTCAACCTCTCTCAAGCCCAGAGGGCTGGGGTGGGTGGGTTGAGATTCTCTCGGATCCTACCTTTTGTTCAGGGGAGGGGGCGGGTGTTGCAGGCGGGCGGGCGGGAAGAACTGGCCTGGCAGCAAGGTTTTTTAGCCGCATGCGGGTATAAAAAATCCAGAAAAATCAGAAAAAATATCAGAAAAATTCACCCGAGCCTAGCCCAGCCTAATACCATACCATATCAAAACTTACCTATCCATAATACAAATTCGCTCCATGCTTTGCATCATCCTTGCTTGGCTCGTTTCGCCCCTCATACCTCAATTTCAAAATGTATACTATCTCATGTCGTGGAGTACGAGGAAGAGAGAAGAACGACAATGCTGCTAAAGACTGAATTTTTGAGGATATTACTCGGTACCTCGTTGGTATTCTTTGCGAATACAGCAGGATTTCACGTGTCTAGGATGTTGCAGAGTGGTTCTGCTCACTGGTGAGCACGCTCGAGAATACCACCCCGCCCAACGGCGAGTGTTTCGAACCCGAGCCAGGGTCAGAGTTGGTGAGTTTCTCCAACCGGGGGTGTCGGAAAAGTAACCTCAAGATTAAAAACCAATGAATCTAACGAACGATTTTGTTTGCGATTTGAGGCCGTTCCTTACGTGTTCTCCGTTTGACAACCCTTTATTCTCGCTCTAGACACACACCTAAAGTCATGTCTTCGTATTCAGCCTTCGCCCAAGAGGCGTCGCCTACTATCGGCGTTCTTGCACTGGCCATTTGCCTTATTGCTTTCTTCGTACGTAGTTGATCATTTTTCACTATTTTGCATGCAATCGTGTGGGTGCAATGCAATGATCCATTGTGCATTGTATAGATGAACGCCCGATCCTTCGCATGCATTGAAAGATCTCGAGTGACACGACTCAGTGAGCATGAATAATGGCGCAAAAGTTGGCTCACTTTTTGTCAGCCCACTCATTCCAAGACCAGTAACGTTAGGCTGGGTTGGGGCGTTAAGCGCGGTATTCGCCGTGATCGTGTGGATGACTGAACTCCCTGTGCTATATGTGTGATATTGGCTATATTCCTTGTCTTTTTCGTTGCGCTGATCCAAACCACTCCACCCCCATTCTCACCATCTAGATCCAATACTGGTCGAAGATGTCGATCCTTCAGCCCAAGTACGGCAACTTCATCTTCACAGTTCTCTGCTTCTGGCTCATGGCTTCCGGTATTTTCCTCATCTTCGGCCCCCCTGAGGCGGTCTACTCGCTTGGTGTCCTCTACTTCTTCCTTGGTGCTATGGGCTTCTTCGGCTCCACCACTGGTAACGCTACCCTCATGAACCTCTTCGTTCTCTACGGCATGATCCTCTGGTTCATTGCCATCGGTGCCGCCAAGTCATTCGTCGGTAACAACAGCCGAGCTGAGGGTATTGATACCAATGGCTGCAACACTGCTTTCGCCGGTAACAACCTTGATCGCTGCAAGGATGATGGTTTCCTCAACTACGATCGCTTCGTTTTGATCTTGAACCAGTTCGTTCTCTCTGCTGCCTTCGTCGTTGCTTTGGTCAGCTACGCAGCACCTGATCTCGTTGGCGGAAGTGGAGCATCTCAGTCCTCTGAGCCCGCTCAGCCCGCTCAGGCCGTTCCGGTTTCTGAGCCCACTCCTTCGGGTGAGCACACTATCAACGGTTAAGAGGGTTGCGAATGGAGTGGTGGATGCTAACCATCCGCTTCCCTTAGCTGGTCCAACTCGAGCCGCGCTAATTCGCTGTGGCACGTCGCTGGCTTTGGGAAAGTAAGGTCCGTGCGTTGCACGGTGCACCATTAAACTACTACCTCAACATCGTTGATTGATTCATGCAATACAAGCACTTCAGTTCACGTCTTCGTCGATAGCACAAGTGTTCGCTTGAGTGAAGAATCGATTGAGGCTCTATGAGCCAGTATTGACATGACCACGCAGATTTGGATTGTGAATCATAGGAATGAGTTTATGGTAGGACATTTGGAGCGTCATTCAATCACTAAGATTCGGTCCTTAACAAAGTACCACGAGTTCCTTCGAACGGACATACTCAAGAACGGGTGGTATTGACGCCCAACCAGCAAGTGGTTGGAGTCAAGTACTAACTAGGAGCCCACGTTCTGTACGCTAGAGTGCCTGTCCGATCTCGGATATTGTCGATCGAACTTCTCGCATTACTTGTCCGAAGCGACGATGAGGACGGCATAGCCGGTTGCGTAGTAAGCAACGGTAGCAATAACAGCAAGGTACTCGTAGTATGCACTCTTGTTGAGGTCGGAGATGGAGTTGGGGACGGCAGGAACGGCTGCACGGTGGATGGGAGCGCTGAAGCCCAAGGAGCCGGTGAAGCCGATCAGGCAGAGGAGGTGAGCCAGGCTGACAACGATGTAAGGAACGCGGAGGTTCTGTGCACCAGTCCAAGCGAGGTAGAGACCCATCAAGAAGAGGAGGTAAGAGAAGTGAGCCAAGGCACGGTGGGTGTCATCGATGAAGATGAAGAAGACAGCAACGATGAGGTGAAGGAAGCTAGCGAAGTAGAGGGACCAGCCACCGAACTTGGGGCGGATGCTGATGAGGCTTCGGAATTGGATCTAAACGCGGGGATTATGGGGAGCGTGTTGCGCGTAGGGGTGGTGATAAGTTCCATATCCAGGTGAGGAAATGCGTGGAAACACCCTTGAATGGGTTCTAACCGAAGCTTTTGGTGAGCTCGTTGGATCACGTTTTGGGCGGCGAAACCGTGTAAATCCATAGACAGCTGCGGAAAAAGCATGGAGCATGTGGAGGATCAGTAGACGTACTGCAAGAATAATTGCGAAAAGGGCATACGAAATGAGGCCAATGGCTGGGTAGCCCTTGAAAATCATATCATCGAGAGCGGCCATGGTTACAAAGTCTGTCGAAATTTGGGGCAAAATAAGGTGGATAACGGCGAGTGTTGTGAGATAAAAGTATGCTAACTTATTAGATCGTGTATAAAACTAGTAAAGTATCGCATTTTCACTGACTATGTTGCGCCAGCACGCGTGAGATCTTGCGCCAAAACTTGGTCACACACTCATTCAAAAAATCATTGAAAAACGAGAAAATCTCATTCCAAAACGGTTGACCATTCAAGGGTGGATTGGATCCTCATTGCTTGGTTTACTATGCGGTTGGAATAGGCGTTTCATGCATTCCAGCCCCCCCGTGTGAGAAAAGGTAGATAACGAATCCAGTCCAGTCCAGTCCCAGGAAAGGTAGGCAAGGCAAGAACAAGAGCCGGTTTGGCCCGATGCGGGTAAACCTCCCTGCACGCCCTCTGCCGTCTGCCACGACCAATTTGAACTTAGTGAGTTTCAGACCTGGCGACTCGCACCTTTGCGCCGCCCTAGCGCGACAGCGCGCGCATTGTGTGGATAACCAACAAACCACACGGCATCTACAGCTCCTCTAGTTTGCGGAATTCACTGCCATCCCAGGATATAATGTCAGGCACACACGGTTTATCGTGCTTTCTATCTCTGCACGCATGCAGTCCTCAGGAGAAACTTCGTCTGCGACAATGCTCCAATCGAGCGGAGTGATGCCACGAGGCACACGGAGGACATATGGCCTCGCTGCTCTGTTGGTGTGTGCGAAATTGTGGAACACCATCGCCAAAGTGACTTAGACGCCAAAGTCCCGGGCTGAGTGCTCTCTGACAAAGTGGTCTTCCGCCAGAGTATGCGACACGCATGTCAAATTATCACAAAAACGCGCATTATAGACTGGTTCGCCAGGACAGGTCCTCTCGCGCTTGTAACGACATGCAGCACCCTGAACCACGCACAGAATACCAGTCGGAATCATGCGGGGAGCAGTTGAGTGTGCAGATTTCCACATGTTGTGAAAGAGCGCATCGCCGCGTTGCCAGTGTAGCGAAAAGTGGTGTATCGGCAGCGTGGTATTGGGATATAACCTATGCATCCCGTACTTACCCTGTCTCTGTGTCGAAACAACCCAAACGGTACTCATGTAGCTCACCACTCTGGCTTGGTGCACACACCAACCCAGCATTCCCGCACATCGTGATCGAGCGCGGATGCAGACTGTCCCTGGTTCAGGTTACGTAAGGGGCATGAAACCAGTGTATGCCATCTGTCTCCTCCTGAGTGCACTCGCAGTCGCCGTTGAGGGCGCAAGGGAGGTACCCATCTCCAAGCTCCCCAATGCAGCCGAACTGATGTGTGAGACGTGTCAGGCACTTGTTTACTGGGAGTGGACCACACTGCAGAACGACGTATTGCCATCACGTAGCACGTGGAAAGGTGGCATGGAAGTTGCCATCGAGCAAATGTTCGAGAACCAGGCAAACTCGCAAGATGGTCCATGCCCTTACAAGGTTTTCTCAAGTTTCGCGAAGACTGCCACACCAGCCCACGACACGATGCACATGATGCGAGTCTGCAACTACATCCTCTCCCAGTCGCTGGATGACTTGTCAGAGCTACTGGCCGCTGGACTCAGCGAAGATGTAATTAGGGCCAAGTTCTGCGTGCCTACCTTCAAATGCACTTCCAAGATGCTGTGGAAGGAGGAGCAGTACCCAGCCAATCGGCCTGGCACCGCGGCCTACAACACTCGCATTGGTGAGGAGTACATGCGCAAGGTCCGAGAAGGCAAAAGTGCAGATGAACTTGAAAGAGGATATTCCGAAACCGAATCAGGCATTCTTTACAAGCGCATCGTCACTGTCCCCCACGAGACTCCCAAACCAGAGCTCACTGACCGCGTGCGCGTCCGATACATCGGATGGTTCGTGAACGGAACTCAGTTCGACAGTTCAGATCGGGAGTTCGAAGGTACAGGTGCTGAATTCCCAGTCCGAGGCGTCATCCAGGCATGGACACAAACCCTGCAAGATATGAAGGTCGGAGAACGTCGGAGGATCGTCGTTCCGCCACATTTGGGATATGGAGAGACTGGGGTCGGGTCAATTGGACCGAACAGTACGCTTATTTTCGACATGCAATTGCTGCAAATTATCGGGAAGTCGGATTTCGTTGAACCAGCTGCAGAAACACCCAAGTTCGAATCATCACTCTCACCCCCTTCGGTACATGAGGAATTGTAGAAAAATAAAATTTCGGTGAAAGGTTACGGTTAGAACTCAACTCTATCCCGCTTGTTCCGCTGCGACGAGTACGGCTTCGGCAATTCTCACAGAAAAATCTTGTCATGGTCTTGGCTTGTATTGATCGGACAACACGCCGTTCTACTGATTGTCTCCAAGCTGCCTGACACTATGAAGCTGAAATGAGTTCATAGTAGCACACGTTGGGAATATAAAGCGGGGGCAAGCATTGGTGAAATCGTAGCGACTCAACTGCTGGGCTTGATCAGTCTAATGAGTAACGGTGGTGCGGGACCGCATTAAGCAGCGGCATAGAGATACCATACAAGCTAGAATAAGAATCAAGCAAAAATATGATAGCGTGCTTGTGAACAAAACGTCATGAATCGGAGGAATGCGCAGAGTAGGAATAGGAGGATAAGTAGAGCAACAACAGAATTGAAGAATGGCCTAGCATGCCAGATCCATAGACCACGGGTTGTCTCCCTACTCCGAGGATGAGACTGGGTTAGTGGTAAAGACCTTATATTGCATCCTAGATGCCACTCTTCGGACGAGGTAAAATGATACTAAACAAACCACGGAAATTAGACTGAAATCGGTTCATAACGGAAGAATAAAACTTCCAGAAGAGGAGTAGGAGGTAGGTGCAGAGAACTTAACGAAGTACGAGGTTGTATCTGAAATCGATTCAGTCACAACTCAGACGCTATGTGGTCGTGGGATCGCTTAGTTCTGGACTGTGACAACTGGCTGACGTTCGGGCCATTGGTCCTCAAACTGGCGGCGCAGCGCGTGGAATGGCTTAACACCCTTCTGGATTTCGAGAGTACCCTTACCAAACACAGTATTAGCACGAATTGACTCTCGTTTCTTGTCATACAACTTGCGGCCCCATGGGATTAAGATGAATTCGATGACACCACCAACCAGGAGCTGCAAGATCATGAACAAGAACACTTCAAGCTTCCACGACGACGGCAACCACAGGTCGTCGCTCGTCAAGAAGAACTTATGAATTGGGCCAAAGAAGAAGAAACACAACGTCATAGTGGTGCATCCAATCAGCCAGAGAAGCAATCCGACATTGTAGACGAAGAATCTCTTCCAGGGGAAACCAACTGCAAAGAGCATAGCATATACTACATACTGGAATGAGGCATAGTAGTGAAGGGTAGTGGCTTCCCATGCGACGCAGAGCAGGTCGGGATTCTCAAACTTCACATAGCCTGACTGCTTACGCGTCAGATAAAACACCATGAACTGCAACACAACGCTTGATATAATGTGCAGGAGCACTGAAATCAAGTTGGTATACGAAAGCAGGTTGCCTGAAGGTCGCTTAACAGATAAGGTTTTTGCTGCGGGGGTGCGGCCTAGCAGTAGCACGAGTGGGAACACGACGAACAGATCCTGGTACAAGTACTGATAGTCGCAGTAATTCGCACCAGTGTAGTACAGGTATGTCACTGAAATAAACTGGATCACAGAATACAGCGCCATGTAACGGAAGAGCTGGAATGAAGTAATGAGTGAAGAGCGGCCCTCGCAGAGCAACGTGGGAATGCACGAGATGTCTGGGATCAACGAAGTGAACGGAGCGGCAATCGACGCTTCACATTGAGCCAAGGAGACGCCAATATGACCGGTCTTGAGCGCTGCACAGTCATTCGCACCATCACCACACATGCCTGTGTAGATACCGAGTCGCTGATATTGCAGAACGAGTGCCGCCTTCTGGTCAGGCGTCATGCGTGCGAACACACAGCCGGCGAGAACAACCTTCTGTAGGGCGGTCGCCTCATCCAGGCTGCGGATGGGGCTCCAGTCGCTCGAGGTACGCTCGTCCTGGAGTTGCTTGAGCTTCGCCTGGAGAATTGCGTACGCCTCTGGGGACAAATCCGCATCATCATCTAGGACCGAGTCCGCATCTACATAAGATCCTTGACGCACCTTATAAGCGGCTAATTCCGCACGCAGAACAGCCTCTTCGCGAGCACGTAGAGTGGCTTCATGGTCATTCAACAAGATCGCGAACGCATCACCAGTGACCGCGAGCTCGAATTTGGTAACTGGCAATGCACCCTGCTGAGCGGCCGCTGGGGATGGGGTGATTGCGTTCACTCCGCCCTGGTTGCGGCGGCGACGGCTAGAGATACCGAGATCTTCATCTTCGGGTGGACTGTAGACGATCGGTCGGTGTTGGTCGTCACGACGAATTGCAAATGTAACAGGGTCCAGAACCATGCTTGGGTCATCCGCATTGCGCCAAATAATATCACGCGGAGTTAGTTGCAGGCGCCAGTCCTTAGGAGCTTCGTCTTCACCGAGCGAGTCACCCTTGCCATGGCAGGCTTGACCAGCGCTGGGTGGCTTGTTCACATGCGAAACAAACACAGCAGAGCCAGACGGGACGATTCCACATTCACGAGCAATAGAAACAGCAGTCTTGGCATTGTCACCGGTGACCATGATTGAGCGGACACCTGCTTCGGTGAGGGTCTGGAGGGTTGGAATCGTCTGTGGCTTGAGCGAGTTCTCAAGCACGAGGAGACCCAACATACGCAAACCACTCTCGGCTGAGGCACGCAGCTCGGTGAAATCGCGAGCGGCAAGCTCTTCCGCAACTGTTGCCAGGCGTGAGTTCAATTGTGCTGAGGTCAATGGAACCAGAGGTCCGACAGAGCTCGCAGCGAAGCTTGATACGCTAGTCAACGTGCTTGGTGTCGATTCGGACTCAGGTTGGTTAGCACTGGTGGGGGTGGGCGTCTCAGCATCAGGTCTGGTAACGGATTGCGATAAACCGCGGGAGAGTGGGGAAACAACGGCATTAGTTGCGTACAACGAGGCAGCGAAGGCATTTGTTTGCGGGATGGGTCGGCTGGCCTCGGCAATTGGGAAGGGCTTTGTAGCAAGGGCGATGACGCGGAATCCCGCATGTCCGTATTTGTCGACCCAATAGTGGAAGTCCGGGGGAATGGTCGAAGGATCACAAAGTCCAGCGATCATCTCTGGAGCACCTTTCGCGAACACGACGATTTCGCCAGTAACTTCGTCGCATGCCAACACAGACATGCGTTGGAGCTTGGCTTCGAATGGGAACTGCTTAACAACCGCCCAGTTAGTATATGCGGACACCGTGCGGCCAATGCCTAGTATAGCGGTGGGGATGGGATGTGGGAAAGTCGGGCTACGTGTGACACTTGGTCCTGTCGAGCTGAGAGGTGATGAGAGTGGAGAAATGGTGGGTCCACTTCGAGACGCAAAAGTCGTGGAGTGTGTAATGCGATCTACGAGCTCTTCGTCATAGTCTTCGTCAACCTCATCGGAAGGCTTGTGATCTGGCATGTCACTGGTGACAACCTTGGATTCAGCTGGGTCAGCTCCTACCACATTATCCTCGGGGCCAGATGACGTCTTTGCCTCCGCATCGCTGAGAAGAGGGACCTTTTGTGCCTTCTTTGCCTTCTTCTTGCTTCCTTTGATGGGGGACAGGGCCTCAGTTAACTCAGCCGCGTTATCCGAAATAGAGGGACGGACAAGGACAGATGCCGTTGCAGCCAAAGCAGCCTTGGATCGAGTTTGGCGTCTCTGACGCTGCTCACTTGGGGTGAGCTCGGCATCAAACTCGTTCGCAGGCTTGGATGTCGTGTCAAGGTATGCGTGGAACGAAACACCATGGCCAAGGTGGGGCTCCAGGTAGCTCGCTCGGGATGCGCCAAATGCTTCGACTTCTAGCGGGTCACCAATGAACTCGCCCTCATGTCGTGCAAGCGAGTGGCAAGTTGCGAGGCACGCACGGAAAGGAACAGGGAGGTCGCGACGATCGAAGATGAAATCAGGTGATTGAAGCGAATGGGGGGATGCCAGACTTGCACGCTCTCGAAGAGCATCTGAGCTGAGTTGCTCGCCCTTGGCTGCTGCGGCGGCGACAGCGGACGTGACAGTGGCTCGTCGTTGGGCAAGGGACATGCGGTGTGCGCCAGGACCACTAATAAACGTGTGAACACCGCGGTACTGAAGTGAATCAGACGTGAGCGTACCCGTCTTATCGAAGCACATTAGCTTGATCTTACCGGCGAGGTTAATCTTGGCAGGCGCGACACAGAAAATCTTATACTGTTGCAAAGCCACCAAAGAGAAGCTAATACCAACGGTCATCGCCAGTGGAAGCGATGGTGGGACGACAATGGTAATCAAATCACAGGCGCGCACTATCATCTTAGAAATACCTGCATCCAACTGAGACATTCGGTAAATCGTGAAGACGAATCCGATCATGGCAACTCCGAACATGAGCGCGACGAACTTGTACGATTGCTGCTCGAAGCGGAATGAAGACTTGGGCGGGAACATAATGGACGACACCATGTTACCCTTCGTCGTGGCGAAACCGGTCGAGGCAACCATTGCCAGAATGCACCCAGTGGGCTGTTCCAGCTTTGGTTGCTCAGCTCGGTGTCGACCAGCGTTGTCGATGTCCTTCGAGTCATCGACAGGATCAAAGGCCCGACTCGCGATACGTGATGGATGAGTGGGAGGCAAGACGGGAGGCTTCAGCTGCACAATTCTTGAGCCTGCGAACAAAGTGACTCGTGAGTCCTTGCCAATGGGCACATCACCACCGACCAGGCTAGCATTAATCAACGATGGCGCGGGTGAGTCCACACGACGAACGGAGCCAGACACCGAGGGCTGTGGAGAATTGTAGAAGTTTCCGGGAGTGGTCGGCGAAGCGTGGGGCAGCAAACTTTTAGGAGTGTGAAGAGGCGAGGCTTGAGTGAGCGGAGTGATTGCGGGCGAAGCAGTAACGCTGCGAGCACGACGCATCTTCTCGATCACGCTGCGGCTCTGAGTGCCTGGGGCGCGCACTGCAGGGGAGGGGGGGCCCATTGGAACTGGGGTGCCTAACTTCGATGCCGTAGAAGCGCCAAAAACCGATTGCTGCTGTGCCGCGTGCGAGCTGCTAGGAGCAGCGGAGAGGGATTCAACGATTGGGGCCTTTACGACAGGAACGGATTCACCAGTGAGCATGGCTTCATTCACGACAACAGATCCGGTAAGGAGAATCATATCACAGACAATATCCGTTCGCTCATCCAATAACACAACGTCACCAGGAACCAGCTCAGTGGATGAAACTGTCTCAACCACGAGTTCACTCTCGTGACGAACACTCACGGCTGGGGTAGGGGATACTGGTGACCCATTCGCACCTGGGGTGGTCGTCGAAGCAAGTGGAGGAGGGCGATTCGTGGCAGGGGGAGTCGCGGTCACAACCGAGTTGGTCATCACTCCAAGCGCAGTGGTCTGCTTGACAGGCGTTCCATAGGGTTGATCGGAGGCATCTGCTGAGATATGGTTGCCGCCGCTTCGAGGAGACGACGCAAGCGTACGTCCCTGGTTCCAAAACTTAGGCGTCTCATTTTCAGCAATGCCAGGAGCCAGTCCGCGAACAACTTTGACCAAACGTTCGGAACGAGCCAGGTCACGAAGACGGAAGAGATTAGAGCGGGTTTCTCGCAGATTCATAGCAACAGTAACAATTGCCATGACGGCAATGACAGCTGCAAAGATGAAGTAGTTCTCAAAGTTCCACAGGATGACGGAGTAGATCTGGAAAACAAAGAAAGGATGCAGGATCTCAGAAATCAAAAGTTTTGGAATAGAGGGCACAGGGATTGACATGAAGTTGCGTCCAAACAAGCGACGACGTTCATCACGTTCCTCGGCAGAGAGTGCATAGCCCGATGCTTTGGCCATCAGATCATTCGTAGCTGCCGATTCAGGGGAGCGCAGCAATTCAAACGTTCCTGTTAGGGGGTTGAACGGGAATCTACGGTAGCGGAAGACAATCATGCGATCCTCGGGAGCATACGAGAGGATGCTCTCGTTGGGATTGAGTGGTCGTGGATGGGCGATTTCGAGTTCCGGGTCATCGAGATATTCACCTTCGGAGACAACCGTGAGCGGTTCGACAGCACACTCGGTGATACGCCCATGCTTATCGACGACCGTCACATACTCGGCTTCGGTCAGATCCGTGACAGGCAGGTATCTAAACCGCAGGTAGGCTTGGGGGAACCATGCCCAGAAGATGGCATAGAGGACGTTGAGCACTACACAACACGTGTAGTGGCGGAAGGTTCTAAGTGGGGTTCGCTTAAAACCATGGATCTCCGAGATGATGAGATGCTCTTCATCCGGGCCAAGCTCGCGCCGGGGTTGCAGCGCGATGAGCGGAAGGTCATTGTTGACGGTCTCTGGTCGAACGGAGAAAGTCTCGAACTGTTCGGTACCAGACGTGGCGTTCGTGTTCGGCACACCAAGTGTCAACTCATCGATGGATTGGCTCCCATGGCTTGATGCCATATCACCTGCCAGTGACGACGGCTGTGCAGGTGGTCAATGTGTGGGTAGGTATTAGAGGTGAATGCATGGTAAAATACGTGTCATAATCCAATTCGACCCAATTGGTGGATGGTATGTCGGGCGTGCCGGAGCAGTTTGTCACAAGTCAGAGCGGGCGAGAGCGAAGAAAACATTGCATACATGGAAGGAGGGATATACAAAGGTCGTTTGTGAGAAATGCATACGAGCATACAAAACGCTGCAAGAGGAGAGTCTAACACTGAAGCACGAAGGCATGTCCGTAGCCAGACCTCACGCCTCGCACGGGGCTCCTCGCGCTCACCACACATTACTTCCAGTCCGACACTCCGTCGGGGTTCAGAGTGCCGAGGGGCACGTGAGCTGGGCAGCATAGCCAAACGAGCGAGCTGATCACACGCAGCATTCAATGCAGCGTGGGACGGTGATACATTCCTGTGAGTGGTACGGCCCAGCAGTGCTGGTGGGGCAGGCAAACTGGGCAGAAACCACTCAAGAACTCCGAAGATTTCTCCCTCAAGTGCTTGTGTGTTACTGGCTTCGGACGTGCCATGCGGGCATGTGATTGATTCAGAAAATGTGCAAGCAGCAAGAGCTGGTGTTTCACTGCCTGTCTACACTCGAGTTTTGATGCGCTAGTTTACACAGCACGCAAACGCGCCGCGGAAACCCGCCCTGTTCGAGTTGCCCGCGAATGATGTCTTCGTCTTCACTTCCGGGTTTGCAGTGTAAAACGTGTCTCGGGGGCTGGATACACAGTGATATGACATGAAAAAATACTCGAAGTTGGTACATTACAGAGATTATATCACGTCTGGACTATCTCTTTCCAGTTTCATACACTCTATACCATCCAAAACCACCTCGCAACGCATCGCTTTTCAAACTAGATTCTACTTAATCTTTCTTACTTTGGTCCGTATTGTGTTGGATTTGGCCGGATCGGGCTAAAAGCGATCGCGCAACAGGGAGATCCGGGACGAGGCCTGCGTCTGCAATGCGCCACCACGGGCTCATGCGGGTCTCTAGCCAAGTATATATGTGCATCAAAACCTGGGGATTCACCTCGCAGTGACTGCTGTGACCACTCCACTGGGTCGTCCTGAACGAACTCCAAGTGCGTTGAGAAGTCGCGCAGTGATTTTTTGGGGAATTTTTGAAAATTTTTGTGATTTTACGCGGACTCGCAGCATGCTGCAAGTTGTGTGGGTCTGAATCGGACCTACCTTTTGTATTTCCACACCCCGGACTCCGGTTCCTCAGTGTGGTGTGGAGGGAGAGAAAGAGAAAAACGACAAAAAAGGGGTACCTTTACCGCTTTGTATCTCCACACCCATGTCTCTGGTACGTTATATTCCCCATGGTCCGCGTGGCTGCGTTCGGGCCCTATCGAATGGACAGCTAGATGTCTTGTCACCAGTTGCCTGTCTTGTGCTGCATGGCCTTAAACATCCATGTCATCGCCTGGGGTAAGCCCCATTCAACTGCTGTGAGACGGTTTGTGCTCCAGTTTGACCGTCATGCGGGCATTATATCGCACTCATCTCACCCGTATTCGATCCCTATCCCTGCTTTCTCGCCACCAGTTCGCTCGCTCTGCCGTTCGCTCCGCCACCAAGGCTCGTCTGGGCCAGCAAATCCGCCACTTCGGCTCGGGCCACGGTCACGGCGGTGACAAGATCGTGTCGCAGCCTTGGCCCGCACACGTCGTGTACCCCATCGCGGGCCTCGGCGCGATTGCCTACGTCATGGCTGTTGTTAAGCGCAACAACTCCAACTACGCTGCTCCCGACTACAAGGTCGTTCTTGACCGCGAAGTCGCTGAGGGCAAGCGCAACTCTGACTACTCCCTTAAGCACTAAGTCATCTGGCGTGTCCTGCGCGATACCTGTGCATTGCAGGGCTGGGACGGTAGTTTAAGCAGTGATGAGACGGGGAGAACACGACTCACCCCTAAGTGAGTTCGGTACATGCATAATCGAGTTCGGGAAAGGCAACAACCTTCAAGCGACTTCCTTCCGGTTTTCCTAGATTCGATAGGCTGCTCGAACAGGCAAAGCATGTTCAGTCAGATGCGCCGTGCCGCCCGCATTGTCACCCTCCGCCGCTTCATCCCACGCGATGCCACTGTGATATAATAGTAGTAAGACGTAGTCCAAACGTGCAGAAAGGCGAGGAGTGCCCCAGGTCGAAGTGGAGTAGAGACATTCGACTTGGACTCGCTTCCACAAGGGTCAGAGGATGTACACAAGCTACGGAGCGGAGTATAGTTAATGTAAACTCTATCCGCGGTTTGTTGTATTATTAACTATAACAGTCATCATACGATGAAGTTTGAGTATGTTGAACGAGGTCGAAAACCTAGCAAGAAGGCCAACCCCCAAGACTCAGAACTCCAACAGGAATGACAGCAACACATTGGAGAGGCCATAACAAGCCGGTGAGGGAGGATTGGCCCCTTTCCCCCGGAAGCGGCTCACTCACACGATAGAGGAACACACTCCTCTCGTGCTCTCCAGTGTATATCGAAGCAAGCGTCAAGAGAGCCTCCCTACTAAGCTCCGCGATGCAGTCTTGGGTTGCGTGAACAAGTGAATGAGTGAGTTGCCGGTGTGTACGTAAGAAGGCGTGTGAGTTCAAAATCCCACACGAAGCCTCCCGATCCACCTTCCCACACACCGATTTGCACCGCATGACAGGTTGTTGTGCATGCAACAAGTCCATATCGTGTATACAAGGTCATCATAGAGAAAGTTTATCTTAACTCTGTTAGTCGTTATAACTTATGGTTCCTTGGTTGAGCTAGAGAGTATTGTGCCGAGAACCGAGTCGGTTGAGTTAGAGTCCTTGCGACCAGAGTGTGACGTAGCACGACTTCAAGTTGATTCCAGGCCGGGACATGGAGGAATTTCAAGTCCGATACGCGGCTGCCGCTCAATATATCCCAGGATTTAGCATTCATATCTATACACACCACTTTAAAGCTCGCATCAAATGTATTATTACGCTTGCCAAAGTGGTATAGGCAGGTGCTGTCCTATGGGGATTCGTACCTGGGAGGCAGCCGAGAAACGACACTAAGGGTAATATTCGGTGCAAGGAGTCGTTCGACACCGATAAGAAAATGCCTTGGCCAGGTGGGAGATATCTTGGTGGGTTGAATACCGTTGGAATCCAGTCAACTGCACTGCGAAGGCCCCCTATGCCACTACCCTACCTCATCCCAAAGTTGGAAAGCTAAGCTCAATCGCGAAGGATAAAACGCGCTGGAACTGGGCACGCGCGGGGTGTTACACCGGATTAGCCACGCGATATGAAGAAGCACACGTTTGAGATCATCGCCAACCCCAAGTATATCCTGCCGAACCACCACCAGGACCTTGCTGCAGCACAAAAAGAGTATCATGACTCGATTCTCAAGACATTCGAGGCGCATGCAGGGGACTGCGCCGCGGTGGACGCGGCTTTGAGAGACAAGGTTATCCAGGGACTGCCCAGCACACGCATCCGTGGCATATACTGGCGCAAATTCCTTGGCTATTTCCCCAAATCCAGCACACCTGAAACATGGGAAAAGATCGCGGCTGAGCACCGTGCCAAGTATGTAGAGCTGCTCAACAACGCGAGCTCTGCACTGCGAGCACTCAGCACTGGTAGCCTCCCGGGCGGTGCCGGAGCTGATGGCGCGTCAGGGCATGAGAGCCATGAAGACTTGCTCAAGTTCAATCCACTTTCCAAGAGCGAGGACAACATCTGGCGTCAGGCCTCGAACGACCAGACGCTGGTGAATACCATCAATTTGGACCTGATTCGCACGAACTGCGACCAGGAGTTCTTTGCATCACCAACTGTGCAGCAGCAGATGCTCAATGTGCTGTTTGTATGGGCCAAGCTCCACCCGGAGTACTCCTACCGCCAGGGTATGAACGATCTCATCGCACAGCTGTTGCTCACTCTCGCATTGGACAGCGTTACAGATCCCAACAAGGCGGATGCTGACGCGGAGGCCGACGAAACATTAGCAGGCGGCAGAAAGCGGGTCGCAAAGCCGGATGCCCTTGTGAACAGCTTCCTTGGTGGTGATGACGATGATCCCGTCGCTTTCCGATCTACTGTTGCCACCCGAACAGAGAATAACGATGCAGACTTCAAGTCAGATGACATCACAAAGCAGCTCTGCACACTCCTTGACCGAAACTATGTTGAGCACGATACGTTCGTGCTCTTTTCCGCATTGATGGAGTATATGGGCCCTTACTTCGTGGCAAACGCCAACAATCAGAAGCAAACGAGCAACAGCAGCAACTTGAACAGCACGTCGAGTAGCAATAGCAATGCCGCTGTCGCTGTTCGCACGTCAGCAGACCGCTCACGCGGCATCACTACCGCTAACCCGTTCACTCTATTGCCTGACGACAAACCCAAGTCTACCGCTCGACCAGTTGCTGAGGACCCTCCGCTTGTAAAGCGCATCAATGCTATCTTTTACGATCTTCTACCTATCTACGACCGACACCTGTTCCAGCATCTGAAGGCCAATGATGTGTTGCCCACCGTGTTCCTGATTAAGTGGGTGCGCTTGCTCTTCTCACGTGAGTTCAAGTTCCGCGATACATGCATGATCTGGGACGCCCTGTTTGCATATTCGGAGAATGTGGCGATGCCCAACGATCCGTCCAAGACCATGGTTAGCCTCCCACTAGTCGAGCCTATGTGCATTGCGATGCTTGTTTACATCCGTGAGACCCTGTTGGAGGGTGATAACTCTCACTGCCTGCGTCGCTTAATGCGATACCCTCCTGTTGAACACTTGCCTTCACTCCTTGCCAAGGCTGCTCACTTCTTGAAAGTCAAGGCACCTGTCGTGTTTGATCCGAAACCTCACTATCCCACGGCTCCGACCATGGTGAATCACTCATCCCCATCTCCATCACCTCGGAATCCCTCTCCTACGTCGGGTCAATCTGGCAACGCACCCTTGGATTCGATCTCTCGCTTCTTCGCTAAGGTCACCTCGAAGCTCTCGGACGCCTTTGGTTCCAATGATCAGCAGCCAGGTCGACCACGGCCCCAGCAGACGACTCCACGAAGTGCGGATTCCCACACCCGCACTCAAACTCCATCCTTCCCTTCATTTAACAGCAGCAGCAGCAGCAGCAGCAGCAGCAGCAGCCGCACCTCGGCTCCAAGCCAGAGGCAGACTCAACCCCCTGTCATGTCGACATCGGCCACAGCGGCTACTCTGACGATCGAGCGTCTTGAAGCTCGAATTACTCGATTGGAGGAAGCACTTGCTGCTGTGTCATTTACTCTGGCTGATACTATTGAGGGTCTACAGGTTGAATGGGAAGCTGGCCTTGCCGCGGAGCGCAAGACCCGTTTCGAGGTTCCTTCTGAAGAGGCAAAACCCGACAGTGGGGCCGGTGAGCAGAAGCAAATCAGCGAAGCCACTTCCACTGAGCAGCAGGCCGCTGAATCAGAGGTGGTGTATCGTCCGATATCATCCAAGGCATTGCTAGCCGCACTCACATCCCTGGTTGCGGTCAAAGAGGAATGTGACCGACTCAAGGTGCCAGAATCGCGCGCTCAGGCTCACATGCATGCGCAAGCTCAGGCAATCAGTTCACCCGCAACTATGCCCAACAGCGGTCCTCGGTCGGCAAATCCTCACAGCGAATCGAAGTCTGCATCTGGGTCGCATTCTTCGTCGGCTTCTGGTGCTGGTGGCGCTGCTGCCAAGCCCATATTCTTCGCGCCTCAGAAGGTCAACACGTTCTGGCAAGAGGAGCCATCCATCCTGGCCAAGAGCAAGGATGTGACCGCACCTCCAGCTGCCCCGCTCGCAGTTGCATCCCTCTTTGAAGACGACCCTATTCCAATCGTTGCTCCAATCATCAAGGTGTCGCCGTCACCAGCGGCTGCTCAGAGCACTTCCGCCTCATCTGTAGCGCCTCTCCCGATCATTAATGTACCTCCTGTCCCCCCAGCAGCGTCTACCACCACACCAGCACCAACGAAGCCGCTCCTTGACGAGCTTGAGGCCGTTGACTCCGTCTTTGACTCGTCACCGAGTGCGAAGAGTACAGGAGCATCCGCAACTGCCGCATCTGCTGCTACTGCTGCCAAGAAGAAGGATGAAAAGAGTGCCACCCTGAGTGCGAGGAGCCAGGCCGCGCTGAAGGAGCTGTTCGGTGAGGACGATCCACTGGCCACCTTCACAAAACCAAGCACCAAGAGTAGTGCAACATTCGATGGTCTTTTTGACTAATGCGAGTCTCAAGTTGCACTCCTTCTTTCTGGAGACATAATCGACCTTCGCGGGAGCCTTTTCCGTCTTGTCGTGAATATCTCGTCTCATGGTCTCGACCATGCAATACTTATCTAAGTTACATTCATACACAACAACCTTATGCCATATCTTCGGCGGTCATCGATTCTAGGTTAAGTTGTATACATGTGTGGTGTATTCGGGATAGTGCACAGGGGAGAACACGATCACTAGCTTTGGTGGGCCCGAATGAGTAGCCAATCAAAGCTCAATATCATCTAGGGCCAGATCACTCAAGTCTAGCTGGATATCAAAGTTCGCCAACGCGGATGAGTTTGTTTGTGTTTGGAACGCAGTAGGAGTTGCTGTTGTTGTCGTGGTTGCTTTGAAAAGGGTGGAGGAGGACCGCGTGATGACCGGCTTGAGCACGCCCATGGGTTTGATCGAAGTTGTTGATGAAGCTGCGGTGACTGGGCGAATGACCTTGGGGGCTACGCTGTTGGGTGCTCGGACTGCAACGGATTGCGGAGCTTTAGTCGATGCACTCGCATTCTGTTGAGTTTGTGACTGTGACGAACCTGTGTTGAGGTTGCTGGTAACTGGCGCCATCTGAATGTAGTCTAGATCGAACTCGAGTTGTTCATTGGGGTTGGGGCCAAGTGCATCAATTGCCAGCGACGTGTAGTACATGGCTGCTTCGGTCGTTGCCTTGCGCATCGATTCAAGTTTCAATCCGGCATCATATGGTCGACCGTCTTCGCCGAACAGATCTTTGCCATAGCAGAACTCGACTTCTGTGTAGTCATTGTCATTGTACAATCGATTGATGCCTGCTGCTGCCGCTACTGGTGCTGCCTCTGCGGCAGCAGCAGCAGCAGCAGACGTTGTTGCTTTCACAGGCTTAGTGACAGAATCAGTGTTCGAGTTTTGCTTCAGTCCAATCTTGCCCTTGGTGGGCCCAAGGCCGGCATCCTTTCCACTCAGACCCTGACGCTGAGGTCCATTATTTGTAATATCGCCAAGTGCCCGTCGGCGTGTTACTGTGCCGGCGGACTTTGCCGTTGAGGTTTGTGTCTGGAGCACATTCTCATCCTGGAAGATGGAAGTGTGACTCAGCATGGTTATCAGGATAATTCAGTAGAAAGGCTGCTTCTGCTGTGAGTTCCTGAGGTGAATGACAAACGAATTGACGGACCGGCTGACTGATGAGACCCTACGACGTGTCCAAAGGTGGTTTTACTGAGGATCACTCGTATGATCTGCTCGTCGTCGTGTCCGAGCCCTACCTCCTGCCTAGGTCAGTGTGCAGTACCTGGGTGCTATTATTGAGGGTTAACGTTCCTCTTACGTTTCGTTTTCTAGATTCGTCGCACGATCTCGCGATGACACCGTGAGTGCGACCTGGGATCACAGGGGCAAAGGACTGAGAATATGCGCTAGAAGCGATTGATATCCGCGATTTGTGAATGCACGAACGCGCGGAGCGAATTCACACTGAAAATGAATCGCTGGAGAGTTCGAGAAAAGCCCTACATTTCGTCACCCCGGGTTGGGGCGGCCAACCGTTGGCCAGGCATGGGTGGATAAAATCACTAAAACGGGGATGTGGTGATTTGTATAAAACGCGACAGTTGGCGGATAGTACAGTTGCAGTGCTTATTTTAACTCGTTTTGATGAAGTGTCTCATGTTGGGTAACTTAAATAGCCTCTCAGCACCCCGATAACCCCTCTCAAATGCCACCAAAAACTACCACTTCTAGAGCAGTTTGAACATGTCTTGCATGAACCTGCAGAAAACGTCGCAAAACTCGCTCTTGTTCGTGGGATTCAACCAGGATCATGGCTGTTTTGCGTGCGGCACTACAAATGGGTTCAAAGTATATAGCTGCGATCCGTTCCGAGAAACATTCTCCAGAGGTACGTACGCCCTACCGAGCCAAGCACGTCATTTGAACTTCTGAGTCCTCCGCATGCGACTCGGACCATACGTGTCCGGCACCCGTCTAAGTTTCCCGGCCATGTTGCGGTGTCGCAAGCCCCGTGCAGCGACAAGGAGTTGAGTAGGATTGATCATGCACTCGCTCGTCCCCAAGTTATTAGATGAGAATATTTGAATGAGTCAGAGGCCTCAACCTTGGTCGTGGTCAGAGCGATATACAGATGGATATGCACGTGCAGATACGTGCGTATGCATCAGATTGTTGCGAGCAGGCAATAACCTGAGCTACTTCCCCAAAGGATTAGGGACGAGCGACTTATCGCGAAGATCCTGACCCGTGGCAGGCACGAGCCAAACGGATGATTCTGACGAGTTCAATCCAGGAAGTGTGCAGCAGCGGCGCGGGGGGCGTGGCGGGGCCATCATTCAGGACTAGAGTGCTGTCCTAGCTGTGAGGAGGGAGAAGTGCGTGTTTGCTCTCAGAGCCCTTCCTTAACTCACGCCTACACAATTCGTCATTCTCGTTTTCCTCCTCCACTCTCTAGTATTCAACGAAGGCGGTATTGGCTACGTTGAAATGCTCTTTAGATGTAACATCCTTGCGCTCGTCGGTGGCGGAAAAGAGCCACGATATCCTCTAAATAAGGTAAGCTATTAATCGTTTGACTCGAACTCATGTTTGGTGTCCTTGGAAGCTCACTCAAGACTCATATGTGTGCAACTCCTATCTTATCGTTTGTTTATCTAGGTCATCCTGTGGGACGACTTCCAAAATCGGTGCATCGGTGAACTGAGCTATAGAAGCGAAGTTAAGGCAGTTAAGTTGAGGAAAGATGCAATCGTGGTGGTCCTTCTGAATAAGGTATACGTTTACTCCATCTCAGATCTCAAGGTGATAGACTCCATCGACACAGCAGACAACGAGCGAGGCCTTTGCGCCCTTTGCCCCTCGCCGAAGGCGCCAGTTTTGGTCTGTCCCGGTCTACAAAAAGGACAAATCCGCGTAGATCTCTATGCCCAGAAACGCACACAAATTATCTCAGCACACGAAGGCGAAGTGGTTTGCATTGCACTGTCACACTGTGGTACTCGAGTTGCAACAGCCTCCGATAAGGGTACGCTGATCCGTGTGTTCGATACATCTACAGGAAAAATGCTCCAAGAGTTGCGAAGAGGAACAGAAAAGGCGGAGATTTACTCAATCGCTTTCAACCGTACAGGACAGTGGCTCGCAGTTTCGAGTGATCGAGGAACAGTACACATTTTCAAGCTCGATGCTGGTGCGCCTGAGCCCGACGCGCTTGCTAAGGCAATGGGAACAGATGCAAGCGGCTCGAGCACAGATGCAGGATCAGGGTTTGGTGCGAGCGGCGCCTCCGAGTCAAAGACAGACAGCTCGAGTTCAGCACCAAGTGCTACCGCGTCAGAAACAAGCGCGGCTTCATCAGCCTCTGCTTCAAGTTCATCCAAGGATGCCGCTGCGGCTACAGAAGCTAAAAATCCTCGGTCATGGCTCTCCGCACTGGCGCCACTCCTGCCTTCGTATGTAAAATCCGAATGGAGCTTCTCGCAATTCAGGGTCCCCCCTGGACGTAACGTTGTCGCATTTGGTTCAGAACCGCACTCAGTCGTTGTTGTGTGCGCAGACGGAACATACTTCAAGGCCAAATTCGATCCCACAAAACCAGGCGCAGAAGCTGTCCAGGAAAGTTATTCCCGATTCCTCACACAAGCAGAGGAATAAGTTCTGGTTAGTTGGATTCTTTGGATGACGAGGCACCTGACTCTATCGGTTCCTAGAGTGTATTGATCCAATATTTATACCGACTGGAGTCTTTCAAGTCCGTTTGATCGTTTCATAATGTGTGTTGTGTCGTGACGCAAGATGGTTCCAAGACCCACCGCTGTATCATGCATTACTTATACAGCACTGCAGGCTGTAAAATCCCTTATCAACTGCTTGTAGCTCTCCGACCCACCTCTAAACTAAGCTTTGTTGTTCCTTCTCTCTTCCTCTAACTCACCCTCTTGGCTTCTTCCAACAAACATGCGGCACTACGTCCTATTCAAGAGAGGTGTGGCCGCATCTCCAACTATTCAGTTTTCATTGTTTTTATGAACTGCAGGGCCAGTCTTGCGATCACTTGAGGTATACAATTCTCAAATATTCACTCTCTTTGTGCCACTTGTTGAACGAAGGTGATATGGAAGTTATGGATCCAGCATACTTCGAATGACATTTGGCAACATTAGTGTATTTTCTTTAAGATCTTGTACTTGATTACCTACAAGCATGCGAAGAGTTATCACATTTCCCTTGTATGTAACCAGGTCTCTTAATTTTTGCGTGCACTCGTTCATTCAAGCACGAGGTAGCGCTAGTTGTCATCACGAGCCCATACCCAAACCGCATAAACACCAGAAAGGAAATCAAAACACTTTGAACAGCTCTAATGGACCTTGAATGCTACACTTGGTTTATTTGTCTATAAGATTAGAGGTCTGGGAGGTCGGCTGCACTTAGGAACTTCGACGCTGAGGCAGGCTTGGTTTTGGAGGCTTGAGTCGGAGTCGGGGCATGTTGCGAGGATGCCTTGCTAACGCCTCCTGAGGATGGCTTTGAAAGAGGAACGCGCTTTGCAGAAGATGAAGCTCCCGTCTCTCCACTCTTGCTCGCCACAGCGAGCTTCTTCTTCTTCTTGAGCATCAAAGCTTGCTTCGTCGCAACACTAGTGACCTTGCGCTCCTCGCCGTCCTCATCACTGCTTACATGATCCTGGGTTTGAACTTGAGCTGTCTTCTTCTGTTTCTTCCCATCAGGTACGCTCGCGGCAGGCTCTGCAGGAGTCGACTTCTTAAGAATGCTCTTCTTAGGGGCGGCCACAGCATCGGAAGGTGTGTAGAGAGTGCCTTCGGATGGCTCTGAGCAGAGCTTGTGGTCGGGAGCAGAGTCTGATGTGGTTGCAGTAGCTTGTGCAGCGCTCATCTGGTCGGCCAGCGCCTGCAACCTCTGTGACTTGGCCTCCTCTCGCTCAGCACGCTTCTTCTGCTTGAGGTCAGTCAGGACCGCTCGAAGCATCGCCTGCTCGATCAGCTTCTCCCTCTCCTTGCGTTCCTGGCGCTTGCGTGCCTTCTCCTCCAGGAAGGCGATCTTGGCATGCTCATGGTCAAGCTTGGTTTGGATCTCGGCCTCCTGTTTCTCTGCAATTGAGGCAATAATTGACAACGCGCGTTGTCGTTCCGCGTCCACTTCGCTGACTCTGGGTTCCTTTCTGCCGTTCTTGTGGTCACGCTTATCTTTACGCTTCTTGCCAAGCAATTCAGCTTCAGACTCTCCCTTGTCATCCTCATCCTTCAGCGTAATGTGCTTCGACAGGTTTTTCTCGGGTTCCTGGATTGGGACCAACTCGAGAAGCTTATTCTTGCTCTGTTTCTTTTTCTTACGACGCATAATTTCTGTAGGAGAATACTTATCCTTGCCGCTCTGTTGCTTTGACCCATCTTGTGGTGCTGAACCTGAGCCCGCAGCAGTAAGCTGACCTCCCTTTCCGGGCCCTTGGGTGCCAGGCCTTGCTTTGGGCTTGAATAGGGGTTTGCTGCTCATGCTGGTTGTGGGAACTGCACAAGACCTACTTTTGTTTAATCGGGTCTAACTCGCGGTTGCTTCTCCAACACTGCCTCAGGTCCTAATCGGGGCTCGCGCACACGGAAGTACGGAAGTGAGTCGAGCAACTGCGGACTGTGCAATGTGTTGCTCTCTTTCGCGAGAGGGGCTCTGAAGTACGGAGTGAGCTGATGCGATATGAGGTCTAAGTCGAGTTATATCCACCCAATACCTTCAATTTACGGTGCACCGGGTGTGATCTCCGCGTTGCAGCTTCGTGTCAGTTTGCGTGAAACTCGACTCTCCGGCGAAGTTTACGGGTACAAAAAAATTGGGTGCGACCGACTGAGCAACTGTGATACACAGACCAAGCACTCGGATCTCGCGGAAGAGAGGGTGTTGTGGGCTGCCAAGCAAAGAGATCGATCTAAGGGACTTGGGTGATACTACTCCACGTTTTCCACAGAAGCCGACGGCTGAGACCCACAGGAACAGGATCCGATCTAAACATGCTGACTTGGTGAGGAGAGCTAAGACGGGGACGATACCGCACTGTCACACTTGTGAATAGACCCAGGCCACGGACCCAAGTGGTCGACTCCTTGGCGATTGTAGCTACTGTTCGCGTTTGTCACTGGATAAAGCTAGCCGCTGGATCACGCAGAAGAGGAGTGAGGCGGAACCAAGCGAAGCGGACAGGAGTGAGGACTGTGGAGAGGGCAGGACAGGAGTGGAAGACAGGCTAACGGAGCCAGGCCAACTCATTGGGAGAAGAACGTGACTCAGGATTCTAGTCAGACCGCACTGTGTAGTGCCCACATTCCGTGGGCATACGGGATCTTGAGGGAATGGAAGCCCGTGGCCTGCCACTGAACCAGGCACTAGATGTCAAGCTCAACCTGGTCAGGCAAATGGAGAAGTTGGAGCGAGGGATTGTACCTGCAGTTACGATCAGAACGAGGTGTGAGGCGCTTCTATTTCGAAGGCTTGCGCCAGAAGATCGAGAATCGCTGCAGGCTCAGCTGGGACCTATCACAACCCTTTCTATTAGAGGACAATGCGCGATTGTGGGTGGTGGCACTGGCCAAGTTGGCCTGACTCACACATTTGGCCGACATCTACACGACGCACTGGTGCCAAGCGAGAGTCCCTACCGGCCTTCTTTCATTCCTTTCTTTGACTCTCATCACGGGAAGATGGTCACACACTCTCAATGGTACGCTTTTGACGACGGGATGTGTTTGACAGGAGGTGCTGACGGTCGGCTGTGTGTATGGGATGTGGAGGAGCGTACCGTTGCAACGGAATTCACTCATCCTTCCGGTGTCCGGGGTTGTGCCTTCTCCCCTCATCTCAGTACCGCCACTTTGATCTTGTCAGCAAGCGATGAGCTCCGGCTCTGCGATCTTGTCACTGGATCGTGCGCGCAAGTGATTGGTGAAGGCGTTCACGAATTACGCCAGGCTTACAGCCATCAAACCCGATTCCTCCACCCACTCCATCGCCCCACAGCCCCCACACTCACTAATGATTCGCTGTCCCTTTCTCTCACACGACAGCAAACTCAGTACTCTTCTATCGCTTCTGTGACAGCCGCCTTAAGTGCTTTTGATCCCGCTCGGGCCCCGAGTTCTTCACGGCGAGCCGAGCAAGCCTTGGTGGGCTCGCACGTTTGGTCCTGTGCGTGGCATCCCACAAGGGAGAATCTAGTTTTCTCCGGAGACGCATCAGGTACCGTGAGGTGTTGGGACATCCGGGGTGGTGGACTCGGCAGTTCACGAACTCCTGTAATGATGCTCGACCTCGAGGCCCAGCCGTACGGATACCATGACTTTGGTCTCGCTTCTGATGGTGTCGCTGCTAGAATCCTTTCAACGTACGATCGACCGGAATACTTTGAAGAGTTGAATGTGGATGGTAGTGGTTCTCATGGAGGAACTCCGCGTGTCCACGCCGGTGGTGTATGCCAGATTCTTCTTGCCAGTACGAGCATGCACAGCTCACATGGTCGAGTCACTTCCTCGTCGTCCTCACAATCCGACCACGATCTCCGCGCCATTACCACTGGAGTTGACGGACGAGTTCGTCTTTGGGGAGGTCGAGATCTCCACCCAATGCCCATTCATATTGGACCGACGAATAATCGTCACTGGTACCAAAAGTCTGCGCTCAGTGCAGATGCACAGTACCTATTCTACCCTGAAAGTGATACCGTACGTGTATTTGACCTGTATCGTGCAGCCTCGGACTTTGCAGTATACGACACGTCCTTACAAGAGAGGTCTGTGGCATATAACACGAGTCCCCTACTCGCAAGACTACGAGCTCATATTGATCGCGTCCTCTGTGTTGCCGTCGCGGACTTACCAGAGCATTCAACAAAGGAATACTATTCCATCCAACGTCCAAGCGACGAGGATTCCTCGCCCAAGCAGTTGGCATTGGAATGGGTAGAGGACGACCGGATGCGACGCGCCACAGAATTGTGTCGGGCATTGCGGGATGCAGGCTATATATGCGATGAGCTCTCACTCACGCAAGAGTCTGGAGCCAACCTCCATCGAATTCTCCAGTTGCGGCGTGAACTAGATGAGACTTGTAACAGCCCTCCTGCTCGAAAGGGTGAGGAGCAACCATCGTACGACTCCCGAATCTGGTCGAGGATGCAGTCGTTCGTCCCGCGGGCTGTATCGGGATGTGCTGGCGGAATGATCGTGCGGTGGAGCGCAATGGGTGTCGGTGACGCAGGATTGGATTCTTTCGATCCAAGCGAGATCCGGTCAGATTCTGCGGAGACCGACAGTCGAAGCAGTGCGAAATACTCGTCTCTGCTTAAGCATACGAATTTGACGCTCACTCAGAGGCAGGCACTCGCATTGGGCCAGGATACTTGGAGTGAGGATGACTACGATGATCACGGACCAGATATTGAAGATCCAAAGGTCGGGTCTCGCGCTCCACGTCAACGTAGAGGAACCCGCCGGAAACTGAGTGAACAGACCTCTACTACCGCAGGCGCGCAAGCTCTACCTGCGAGTCGGATTTACCATGTGGAGTGGACAGAGTGAAGAACATGGACACTGCTCTATTCAACATCGTCTGTGCATTTACTATGCTGACTTTATCGTTTATTGTACAATACGTCATCTGATGAGGTGGAGTTCACCTCCGTTTTCGCATCTGTTGGGCGAACTCATTCACTACTAGTTGCTTCTCAGCTTGCAGTCGAGCTATTCTACGCATGAACGCATCTCGCATGAGTTTGTTTTCCGCTGCGAACGCGTCGCGAATGCTCTGACTCATTGCCTCGATGGCGCTTGGCGCAACGTGATCAAGCTTTCTCGACCGTGGAAGCAAAGAATGGAACGAAGTCGCCACCTCCTCAACTTTGGTGCGAAGCTCGCTGAGCGCGTCATCCTGCATCTTTCGATCGGTAGCCGCAGCCTCTTCAGCTTCTTTGGCCAACTTCTCGGCCAGAGCAAGGCGAGCTTCGAGCTGCTCCATAGCCGCAGTTCGATGTTTAAGCTCTTCCATCTGAGACTCCTGCTCTAGTAACTGTGTGTGCAGGCGTGTCAGTTGCGTCGCAAGCTCGGGTGGGATCTTGCCCGATTTCTGTTCTGACACTAACAAACCTTCCAATTGAGAAGAAGCCGAAGACGTCGTGGGAGTGGCTGCAGAGGAGAGGTTGGTTGTGGTTGAAATCGCATTTGATGATTCGCTCTGGAGCTGTGCCAGTTGATACTGCAGCTGGGCATTTTGCGCCTTGAGTGTGGCAATTGAGAGTTCTGCCTGATTTAACTGATCTTGAAGCTGGTTCATTGCCAGTTCATGGCGCCTTTCAATGCGCAACGAAGTGTCGAGTTGCTTTGATGTGAAGTCGACAAGTTTCGCCTTCTCTTCGCGCAGCGCCTGGGTCAGGTCTTCAATCTTGGCTTCCGCTGCAACCCTTCGCGACTGTTCATCTTGGAACGCACGTACAGCGGCTGCGGCTGATTCTCGTTCCTCCCTGAGCTTCTGCTCGAGTTCTGCTATTTTAGCTTGCAGCTCTGCCGACTGAGGCTCCTTCTGGACACTCGTCAAGGACACTTCGGTAGGAGAAAACTTGTGCTCAGTACTGGCAACGGGTGCTGACTGATTCCTGCGGAGCTGCTCAAGCTCCTTTCGAGCGGCGGCCAACGAAGCCGCGAGTTGCTCCGTCAGCTGCTTTTGGTCATTTTCGTCCTCACTCAGCAGCTTCACAACCGATTCGCGCAGGAATTCTAGATCCTCAGCAACTTCTCCGAGCCTCTCATCCAAGGAAGCCAGATCTTTTTCAGGGTTCGTCTGCGCCTCTTCTGTTTCAGCCTTATCTGATTTCCAGCTGCTGCTGCTGCTGCTGCTGCTGCTGCTGCCGAGCGCAAATTTAAAGGTTGCTGGCTTTGTTCGTCGTTTGGGCCGAGAATGACCTGTCTCCGAAAAAAATAGTTGAAGTTGATGCTCAATATCGAAGACTTTCTGGTCCAGCGCGGAATGAATTGCATCCCGGATGGCATCATCCTGTTGTGCAGAGCTCCCTGGTGAATGCACTTCTCCATGCACGTACTTGGCAAGCATTGGATACACTCGAATGAGCGACACAATGGGAGCTACTGCAGACCCTTCACTATCTGATGTTTCAAGTGCACGCATGGCTTTGTGGAATGTCTCGGTGATGACCTCTCGAGACACTGTGGTCGTTGAATCTGCTGGGTTCGTCCTGGGATATGCGCCAGCCCCCAGTGCGGCTGCCGCGGCAAGCACAAGCAGCATGAGGAGCCTATCGGACGAGGCTAAACCGTTTGATGTGGCTGCCGAGAGCTGCTTGATTGCGATCACTGTATCGCTATCCTCCTGTGGATAGAAGAGTTGTCGTACCGCCTCTGCAATGGGCGTGGCCGCAGAGCCCATGTATGTTTCAGCAAGTTCTTCGGCTACCGCTGCGTCCTTTGCAAAGATCTCCGCAAGAGCCTTTTCGGAAGCACTACTTCCGTCGGCGGTGATCGACCCATCATCACCAGTTCGCTGCATCAGTAGCTGGAGGTAGTGAACGCGGGTATAGGTATGCGAAGTCGGGGACGACTGTTGCCGCTTCGATGCGGACATGGGGCGGGAAATGGGTGTCGCTACTGGCAGTGATCCCGCAATAGAATCCTCTGTGCTACCACCCAGGGCGCTGCCAAGAGAACGAGAATAAATAGAAGAGCTCGGCAGTCTTGGGATCGCAGCGGACGCACTTGGGGGACGGACAGTAAGATTCGGTGGTGTGTTAGGCTTAGAGGCACTTCGCTCGCCATCGGTAGAGGCCGTTACACTCTGAACTTCACTTGTTGTTGCCGTGTTCGCCGCCACAGATGCCACAGATGTAGCTTTGGGTTCGGGAACCCCGAGTGATGATCCAATCATGTTATCACTGCTACTCGTGCTCGCACGCGAGTTTTCAGGACTTTCTCCGCTGTTGGTAACAGCAACCTGCGAGCCTTGTTTCGTGCTGCGACTGCCTTTCCAAGCGCCCGGTCGGGGGATCGGTACAAACGTAGGTGGGCGCGGCTGGACAGGCGGTGCACCAGGGAGCCCTGCCGGGAGTTTGCTAGCAGCAGCCACATTCGACGCAGATGGCGACGAGGTGGACGAGGAGTCTCGCGAGTTACTCATCGTAGGCACCCACAGATGCTTTGAGCTGAGACAGAATCGCTCTCAAAGCGCGGGCTTGGGCACGGCGAGGCCTAGAGCCAAAGAGGCGAGTTGGAAAGTAGATATTTCGCGGCTATGATAAGATCGTACTTTCGTGTTACAGAATCAGTCACGATACGACAGGGGGGTAGACCAGAAAACAGCATTATTTTGCGAATGCATTGGCTATGCACACCATTTCCACAGTACTCGTCAGTCTGTAAATTTGAATTCCGAAAGGAGCATTTCTGGGCCAGGACGGGTGGAAGCAGATCCTTGTTACTGCGATCTCGAGTAGGCACGGCGTTGTGCAGAGAGAATTTTGAACAGCGTGTATTATATACTTACTGAGCAGAGTGTTTTGTACAAAACTTCAGATGGATCATTATCTCAATCCTGTATTCTCAAGACTAAGATGTAACGAGAGCTAGTGTAGCGGTCTTGCAGAATTGGACCTCTTAAGAGGTACCGTCTAGGAGTTTAATAAGCGAGGAAGGTGAAGGAAAGTAAGAGAGCTCATCATCACGGATTTGTTCCTCTTCGGAGAACTTGGAGTGCGGTGGACGACCACCGCCCCGAGCAAAATCGATAATCGTCCTCCACAAGGGCATGTCTCGGAGTGCGTTTGCATTGCCTAGTATTATGAGATTCCTCTGTGCTCGCGATAAAGCAACGCAGATGCGAGAATTAGCTTCTGCAAACTCAGTGGTGGAAGTAGAAACACATGAGAGGATGATCAGCCGACGCTCACCCCCCTGGAAAGCATCAACTGTCGAAACCAAGACGGGACAACGCCTCCGTTTGTTGTAAGTGTCAAAGCTTGAGCCTGTGCCTAAACTGGAGCTGGAACTCGACACCTGCCCGTATTTCATCGCAGTCCACGCCTCGGCGATCAAGGTCCGTATAAGGTTGGCCTGGGCTCGATACACCGAAATCACACCGATGTCATCAGGAGACAACAAGTCACTTGCAGCACTTGTGGAGGCGGCTCGGTTTGTGCGAGCACCCCTGCTGGAAGAAGCCAGGCCGGCGCCTCGTGGCCCTAGAAGCACAGTCATAACAATTTGACAGACGGCAATGGCTTCTTCGCGGTTGATCAGTGAACCACCGTTGACACCGTAGTGTTGGGTGCCAGCGGTCCTAGGTGATGCGTGGCCGAGCCGTCGCGCCGTTCCAGCAGCGACGTCAACAAACGCAACAGAGGCCAGCTTTTTGTAACTAGATTCGCTGCTCGCATTCCCGTCCTCTCCCTCAACGCTATTTAGCTTCAGAAGTTGTCCACGCTCTTGGGGATCAAGCTTAGCCAGATCGAGTGTAGAGAACAAAGACGGCGTGTCCGATCTTCGAATCCCTGATAAGAGTTTGCCCTCATAGAAAATACAAGACAGCAGCGCCGCCAAAGAAGGTGGGACTCTGTACTGCCGTCGAAGCATCAGTGGTTCTATCCTGTAGGTACTCGTCATGGAGGCTGCAGTCTGTGGAGTCAGCCCTGACAGACTCAGCCTGACGAACATGGTTAGGCCCAGCGATGGATCGTAGCATGTACCAGCTCGACTCTCCGCATACCTTGCAAAGGCGCGATACCCAGCAAGCGGTGCTGAGGACTTTCTGGTTTGATTGCTTGAGGACGCCGAAGGGGCATCCTGGAGGGAAGGAAGAGACATTCGAGACATGCTCGAGAGTGATGGCAGAGTTGGAGCCAGCTGCTTTGGATCCCCTACAAGCATCATGGCCTCAGCCCCCGCAGCATGTATCGGTGCAAGGGCTAACGGCTCCGGAATTTGCGAGCACTCATCCAGGATAACAATAGCGAACTTTCTCTGCATTCGAAGTACCGGAAAACTGGAGGAAGCACATGTCACACCTATGAGGCGACATCGGCTCAGTCGTTCGAAGCGTCGTAGAGCTGGTTCAGCACGAATCTCGGCTATAGCACTCTTAATCGAGGTTACTTCGTCTTCGAGTTCTGCTGAGAGTTCTGAGGTTGCCATAGAGTCTCCCTCGTAGACTTCGCTCTCGGAGGGATCTACTCCGCTCTCCACTTCTTCGAGAAGTCGCTGAAGCTCGCGCAGAGCCTGTTGCTGAGCCTGTTCCTGGGACTCATCGCTTGGACAAGAGCTGGTTTGGTCCTCACCCGTGTCTTCGTCGACGGCACACATTACATGGCGCAATACTGGCTTGGCAATTTTCGGGATGCTTCCTACCCGTGCAAAGTCCCTGTAACCTAGTTTGATTAAGCGTAATAGAACGTTGTCTGTGGCAGCGTTTGTCTGAGACGCGAAAAGAATCCGAAGAAAAGATGTCTGTTGTGAAGGCGCGACAGTGGGGTCAAAAGGAAGCAGTTCTCCAGTTCGAGAACCATCGTGCTCTGTTTCCGCCCCATCCTCGTCGCCAACTTTCAATCTCCACGCGAGTGCGCGCGAATCAAATGCCGATGACTCAACCGCAAGGCACAGTTTCGTTAGAAACACGATGAGTGCCGACAAGGCATGGGACTTGCCACTGCCAAAGGCTCCATGGATCAGAAGTACTCTTGATACTTGTTCATCAGTACAGTCTTGGAGAGAGGCGAGAGCTGATTGCACTATGTTGTCTGACGTGCCTGGAATGTCTTGGTAAACGAACTTGTTACCCCGGAGGTCGACTCGAAGCTGGCGAGTGACTACTCGGCGAGGGCCACGGAAGAACCATCCCAAGGTCTGGTATAGGACTTGAGCTTGCTCGTGATTCAGTTTGAAGTGGGATATAACCGTCGAGCAGAGTCCCCATGCCAACATGTAGGGTGTAGGACTGTCATTTACGACTTCCACCCTTTGCTTTAGCGTGAGATAGTCTGAAACTATAGAAAGCGATGACACGTCACTCTTGTCGGCGTATTGGACAGCGCGACGTTTTAAGAAAGCTGGCCAAGTAAGTTGCGAGAGTTGGGCATCTTGTGGGGTGAGCGATAGGTCCGGAAGCGCTTTAGAAACCTCAACCGGCATGGCAATTGCCCTGATGACCGGAAGCCGTGCTTGATTAGAAATGTAAACTGAAGCAAGAGTTCTGAGCATCAGCTCTTCAGTCGAGAAGTTACCGAGGTGCAGGAGATTGACTGGGAGACCCATCTGGTTCGCTGAAGTGGACGTCTTGGGCTGGGGCGTTGGGCTAAAAAGCGGTAGGAATAGTGGTTGGGTGCGAGTGCCGCGCGGCCCGTGTGCATTCGACTTCCGTGTGGCCGTTGGATCTGCAATGATCGGATTCAGATACCACTCCACGGGCACGACCTTCAGCAGTTGTAACTTGGATGACATAGATTGCCAAGATGAAAGAAGCAAGAAGGGGCCATTTCGTGGAGTTGAAAAGGTAGACATCGCAGTTGATGTGAAATTGGGTCCAAGAACTGATTTAATGGGAGGAGGGTGTCCTCTACTTCTCGCACAATTCGCGAGATACTTGTCATACAACAAGGCGCATCTCGTGAAGTCACCACCAGGTTCAAAAGCTGGATCTGGAGAGGCAATCCAGAGATCAAATCGAGCTAGGTCGGATGATGCAGGTCTTTGCGCACCGGTCCACTTCAGATACCAGATAATGTCATTGTCACTCGAGTCGTCAGTTGCCTCCGAGCGTTCGGAGAGAGCATCGTAGTCATCATACTCATCTTCGCCACCGGTTCGCTTACCGCGCTTTGCGCGCATACGCTTCATCCACTCTTTGCGACGCATTGCTAGCCATTCTTCTTTGTCTTCGATCCAGTCATCACGCCGTTTAAATCCCTGGACCAACTGCACCTCAGCTCGGTCCCAATAGCTAAGTCCTCGGGAGCGTAGCAATGGACCTGTGAGCTTCTGTGGCTGACTGGCTGAAGCCAATGAATGAGTCGTGGCCGCAAATTGTAGAGAGAGTTCTGCAACGCGGGCTGCAACATGATCGAGGACAACGCATGCCAGGCGACCACAGTATTCAGTGAGGTTCTTGAACGATGTAGGCGCCGGTTGCCCTGGTACTGCAAGGGCGTGTTGAGGATAGAGTCCCAGCAGGCCCGTGGAGAGTGAAGGGGCTGCTTGATGATTGGACCCAGCGACAGCAGCGGTGGGATTGCTATCCTGATTCTGAGATAGTTCCACCGAGTGCTTCACGAAACTGGGTGAAGGAAACATGAACCTTGGAACGGGGGAGAAGACGAAGTCAATACCCTCAAAGGAGGTGTCAGGCGCGGATGAGCCACGATGGTTGCCGTCATCGGTTGGAGGATGCAACGTAGGGGGATTATGGAGCTGACCTAGTGGACGAGGCACCATTGAAAGGGGTCGCTTTGTACCCAAAGGTACACTCGCAGTTGAGGGTAGGTTGGCATGCGCACTGGTTGTCGAAGTGGAGCTAGCATTTGCGGAGGACGTTCCATCACGAGAAACATCTTGTCGAGGCGGCATGAATGTTCTGGACCGGGATGCAGGTGCCAAAGAGTTGTCTCTCACAGCCGTGTCGTCATTTGACAAGCTGGTAACTTCTGGATAGGGACTTTCGTCAGGAAGGCTCTGATCCTGATCATCAGAAGACAGACTTTGCGGCACCTGAGTTTCCTCAAGTTCATCATCAACGCTGCGATCGTCATCAACCTGAGCCCTATCGTTCGTCCAAGCCCATTCGGCCTCATCTGCCTGATCTAACCAGCTCGGTTCGGTATGCGACCTTAAGTCATTTGTCAGGCCAATCTCATTGGTATTCGGTGCACCTGCTGTCTGGGGTGGATTGGCAGAATGGGCCTTGTCCAAATGAACCGCTGGTGACGGTTTAGGGTCTCCAGGACTACGAAGTGAATTTTCCGCCCTAAGAGTACTGAACGAGAGCTTTGGGCGCTTACCTGAGGAGCTATCGAGGCTTCCAGATAAGGCGTCTGTTTTAGCTTGCTGTTGATGAGCTGTAGAAGGAGATGTTTGCAACGCCGAGTCGATGGCATCGGCATCAAAGAGATTCAAGAGATCCGATGTTTGTGTCGTCATTGGTGTTGTGGTTGCACGAGCTGTGGACGTAAATGCTGAGGAATCGATTGTCAGGCGTTGGGCTCTTATATACTCGGTATCACAGTCAGCGAAATGCTCAAAGCCTGTGAGATCTGGTCCACGAAGATGATATGACACGTAATCATCCGCAACTCTGGAGAATTGTGAGGGAGCGATTTGAGGCAAGCTTTGAGGGAGGCTCCCCGGTATCGGATACTTGTCAGCAACTGTTTGGCCGCAGGAGCCTCTTTGAAGATTCGTCCTGATACCATCGCCGATTTCATCGAACTTCTCATGCGAGAAACGGGGCTCGTTGTTGTACTGCGATGGTTGAAGAAGCTGTCTTCGCTGGGGCTGTAACTGGGATCCAGTGTCGCGGCTGGGCCAAGGAGCAGCATCTCGTGCTGCCGGCTGACTAGTTTTCGTATATGCAACCTGTGACATTGTTGGGTTGATACCCTTGCTGTTGCTGGCATTGTTCGTGACCCTATCGTCCAACTTTGCATCAATTTCAACAATGTACCTCTCGAACTCGATCTGATCGCCACTTTCCCACGCAGATATCTCTCGAGCGAAGAAGCGTCTAGTTTCAAGCAGTTTGAGGCGGCCTTTTTGGGGACTGTCATCGTCGTCGTCGACTTCATAGAGCGAGCACGACGTGCCATTCACCTGCAGGATGCCCTCGGACCAGACTTTGTGCTTACGAGTTTTCTGGTGCGAGTACAGGACGCTGAACCGGATCTGATCGCTGCTCATTTTGAGGATGATTATTGGCTATGCTGCAGCTCGGTGAGCTTATGTCTTATTTCCAGCTCTAGATCAGGCTCGTTTTCCCACTTCCGTGGCTTCCCGCGCTCTGCTGGGCTAGGCTCTCCTGTACTGAAGTTTCAGACCTTGTTTTTCATCCACGGGGGACTTCACTCCAAGGAGAAGTTCATGAAATAGACTTCTTCAGGTGTCCGATCTACAGGTATAAGCCTCGTCGTCAGCGTTTTCCGGTGCTTGACGAGAATGCACAGCGTTGGTAACGATGAAGCAAATAGTGATTCTGCTATCTGTCCTGGCCCGGATTCTGGAAGCCGATTTTCCCGGCAAACTGCAGTGAATGAGTTAGCTTCACGCTTGCTCGCCACACGCCTGTGCCAGCTGAGCCATTATGACCAAAGCTCCGCCGCGGGAATAACAGTGTGTTGAGGTTATGACAGCCCCTTTCTTGCCTGCGGCTCCAGCGAAACACCTGATACTAGAGGCTGCCCAAGCCAGCGCAGCACGAGTTCCTCGGCTAGAATTCAGTGATGAGCTGTCTCATTGAGGTGATGGGCGTGGAGATAGCCCTTCCTTCTAAGGATACGCCGGGTGCATCAGTGAGTAATGCAGCACCACTTGTTTATTAAACCAAAGGGTGCGTGAGGACGGCTTTTCAAGTCGATGCGTGTCCAATGGAGCAGGATTGTGTCAGTGGTTACGGCCATGAACCTTGAGGGCATACACCTGAGGCAGTGAAAACAGCGAGAGCAGATGCATGTCTACTGCGTGCAGGCAAGCGAGCGCGAATGCCGCAAGGCAAGTGCATCGGCAATAGATATTTTGTTGCGCGGAGATGCGCGGAGATGGCACAAAAAAAAGATTAGGGATGCGTTCCGTTCAGTTCAGTGGGGATCATGAGTGAAAAAGCCTGGCTTGATTGGAACTGGGGTGAGAGTGATTCAGGCAGGGTTCGAAGAAGAAGAAGAATGCGCAGGCCGTGGACCCGGATCAGGATCCAGATGCGTGTAAGCTCAATTGATACCAAACTCACTTTACAACAATCCTATCGATGACTTTTACACAACTCTAGCCCACTAGGTCGCTTTTTTTCCATAATATACCCAGTGGCATGTCCAAATTCAGCTTTGGTATCGCCTCCGCAGAAGCGAAGGCCGCAGCGACATCGGTGGCTGCAGCGGAACACGTGAACATGTCCTCTTCCTCCTCAACCACCTACCCCCCGGTCTCTGCCTCGCCCGCTGCGTCGCTATCGTCGGGATCCACCGAGCGCATGCCTTCGGTGCCTGCATCCAGGACACCTCTTACTGGAGTGGATTCGCCCCCCGATGCGTATGCTGCGTGGCTCGCAAGCGAGTTCATGGGTCACCAGACTGTGGGAGGTGAGTTGGTTACTCCCCGCAGTGCCATGTACCCCGCATCATTGCTTGCATGTGACCATGAGGACTACTACTATCCCTCCGACCAGCTTCTGGAACCGTACCTCGAGTCGCCTCGTATGACCGACCGTTCGATGAACTCTCCCAGAATGCTGGTGCCCCCACGCATGGAAGAGGGTATCTCGCCGCCATCAGAGGAGTTCATGGTAGATGCCCCGCAAGTTGCATCACAGAGCCGGGCGAGCGATGGGCATGTACGGGACCTCGCCTGGTACAAGGAGTTCGCATTGAGTTACAGCCGTAGAACCAATGATTCCGGAATGGGCATGATTCACGGCGATTCAACTCAGAAGTGCCCAGTCGATAGTCAGGCCAACGGTGGCTCTTCCCCTCGCCACTTGTGGAGATCAAACAGCAAGTTGGAGCCATCAGGAGTCTCCGCTCGATCGATGTTGTCCCAATCCCGAGGTCTCCCAAGGATTCAAACGCAGCCAGAGATTACTTCAGGTAGCCCCGCCCAGGCAGGATTAGTCGTTCGGCGTGTAACAAGTGATTGCGATCAGTACAATATGCAGACTCCAAGAAGTGGTAAAGCGGTTTCAATGGCAACAGCCGTGGAGTATTCACAGCCGTCGCAGTCGCAGCCTCAGTCCGATCAACGGTCAACGGTGCGACGATTTGAGGGCTATCAGCATTCGGCAACCGCACGTCAAGGCCAGCAAGACACCAATGTAGTAGAGTCATCGCAGTACTCGAACTTCTCTTATAGTACCCCTTCATTTCCTCAGCAGCGTTATCAGCTGCAATCTCACAACCCCAATCCATTCAACTTGGTGCACCAGTACCAAATGCAACAGCCGCTAGTTCAGCACCAACAGCAACGACAGCAACGACAGCAGCAACAGCAGCAGCAACCACCTTATCCATCCCAACAGGTGCTGTACTCTCAGGAGCAACCTCGACACTATCTCAACGGCCAAGCCAAATCGCAGCCATTTCAGCCGATGGTTCGAGCTGCCACGGATCCTCAAGCCAAGAATCCATCACGAGGCAAGCTCACGTGCGACACAAATGCAGTTAGCCATGCTGGAAACGACCTCCTTACGCCGCCTAGCGTCCGTCGCTATTCTGGGGTGTCTAGTGGAGTAAATCTCGCCTCCTCATATCAGTCGCAACAGCACGACGTCGTCTTCGAATCCGCCATCCTCTCCTCGCGAGTTGACAAACGAGGCCGCCCATTACTCCCAATTCCAACAACGGCCACACCACCGCCAACCCCAGTTGATGTTATGGGTCCTAAGGTGGTGTCCCCAGTTCCAATCGCTAGACAACACAAGAGTCAGAAATATGTGGATGGCGACGACTATACAACGGACGCCAAGTGTGTCGCAGGGATCGATACGAATGGCAGTATGGTGTGGGTGACAGGTTCGTGCTATTCAAACTGGTCGACCGAGAAGCCACAAATGCATATGCCTAGTTCTTCACAATTCTCTTGCGAGTCTTCGATGCAGGATTCGAGCCCTTGCATCCAGCCTTATTCAATCACGCATCCGCAGACTTCAGACCTTGTCTCAAGAACCTACACTTTCTAATAATCCGTACACATTGCATACTCGAGGCAAGACCCTTTTGCCATGTGATGCAAAGCTGGCTCCATGCCACTGAATTGGACTTCATTATCTGAAGGCCACTGCCGGTCAGTTTTCTCTTACTTCTGATCTTGAAATATCATTCATTTTCTATTTCCCCCACCCAGGTTAAACAACTAACGAAGAGACGATCTAACACCCTTGCTTCACCCATCTCGACTCTAACAAACGAGTCTGATGTTTGAGTTCGATATTTGTCTGATTGCTTATTAGACAATGACTTCATAACAAAAAGCCCCCCATCGTCGATGATTGATCCCCCTTTCGAGTCTCCTGAGCATGCAGACTCAAGGCAGTCGTTATAATTACACTACTTGCAGGTACTCACGCCTAGTTACACTACTGCTGCGGTTCTGAGTTCTCGAGGGTGAGAGAGCTTGTCTTCCTAACAACACTCATCGTTCAGCAAGATGTACCACGACCTGACGCCGCTTGACTTAAGTTAGTTGCCCTTTGTTGATCACCATGGTTATTCTGCACGTGGCTGAGTTGTCGGTAGTCCGCCGAGCCTCTCATCCGCGTCATCCACGACGACCGCATAAAGCTACATCTGTGTTCCTCAGTGAAATGCTTTCTGGTCGAACCAAGTCAGCGTACAGACTCTTGGCTCCACGCTGCGCACCAACGCCTGTCCAAGCGAAGGACAACCGACGGCTATGTGCCTCTAGCAAGCCCATAGCTCAGTATCCTCGAGTCCAGTTCAGCTCGACAAACGCTGACTGCGTGTTTAGCGAACTTGTATCTGGGGCGAGTTCACTTGGTCTTCAGCCGTGAGGTCCAGTTCAGGTATGGCGTATCAAGTAAAGCCAAGCCAAGTTCTAGGTCTTATCGACTATCCAGGCCCAAGCGCGCGGTAGCTCTCGTCGAACGCGACGCTGGCGGGGTCTCTCGTCACATTTTCCCGTGCGTCTGATTTGTGATGCGTGGAAGTGAGAAAAATATCTCGCAAGAATCTTGCAGTGGATAGGAAATCGGGGTGTGATATGTCACAGAGATGGTATAAAATCGTTAAGTAATTAGATACATCAGATCAGTGTGAATGATCATAATTAATTAAACACTGGATCCGACCCCTAAATTGGCATGGAAAACCCAGGCGAGATCAGCAAACAAGATACGAGCCGTTTCCCCGCTCACTTCTTAAGTTCGCCAGGAATTTTGTCCTGGCACCAGGTAAAAAAAGCAGTTCGGAAGCGAGGTGTGAGATATGCTGAAAATCGGGTCCATAGCGAGTGTGCGCGTGTGAAAGCAAATTGATTCAATGCTACACACATGAATTATGCGTAATATCCTTTTTTTATTCCATAACACTCACCCAGAGTGACCCAAATTATGCGCACAAACTTCTTGGCCAGGGAAGTGGGTCTTAGTACTTTTCGCGTATTTGTAAATTTTACTCGCGTAGCCCCGACTGTGCACGACTGCTACCAAGTTCTTCGCGTAGGCATTGTCATTTCGCGCGAAATGAATTTCACATCACTGCGATTTGGGACCAAGGAAGGAGATTATACTCCCTAAATTACTTTTTCGGTGAAACCCGGCTCTGCGTTTCAAGTGCCAAGTGTGTGAGGACCCCATAGGTGTCCACGAAGTCGACTCGTTTTGCTTTTCCAGTTCACATTCAGCTCATTCGTTCGTGAACTCCCCTCGTAACCTTGCCCAATCGCCTACAGAACAAACAACTCCCAATGAAGGCTATCACTGTCGCTGCTCTTGCTGCTCTTGCTACCCTCGCTGCTGCTGCTCCCCTCACTGAGGACCAGTACCAGTTCCTCTTCTCCCGCTTCGTCGACCAGTACGAGAAGAACTACGAGGTTTCTGAGTTCTTCCACCGCTACAACGTCTTCAAGTACAACCTCAACTTCGTCCTTGCTCACAACGCTAAGGGCGATGCTTCCTACACTGTTGCCATGAACCAGTTCGGTGACCTCACTTCCAAGGAGTTCGCTGACAAGTTCCTCAAGCTCCAGCCTGCTCAGGACCAGTTTGATGCTCCTGTTGTTGACTTCAACAACAGCTTCGGCGTCCAGGCTGACAGCATTGACTGGCGCGCCAAGGGTGCTGTTACCCCCGTCAAGAACCAGGGCCAGTGCGGTTCCTGCTGGGCTTTCTCCGCTACCGGTGCCCTCGAGGGTGCTAACTTCATTAAGAGCGGCAAGCTCGTTGGCCTCTCTGAGCAGCAGCTCGTTGACTGCTCTGGTGGCTACGGCAACCACGGTTGCAACGGTGGTCTCATGGAGTCCGCTTTCAAGTGGGTGATTGCTAACGGTGGTATCTGCGCTGAGTCTGCTTACGCCTACACTGCTCGTGACGGCACCTGCAAGACCGGCTGCCAGAAGGTTGCTACTGCTTCCTCCTATGCTCGTGTCTCTGCTACTGAGTCTGCTCTCAAGACCGCTGTCGCTAACGGCCCCGTTGCTGTTGCGATTGAGGCTGATCAGATGGGCTTCCAGTTCTACTCCGGTGGTGTCTTCGATGGTGCTTGCGGCACTCGTCTCAACCACGGTGTCCTCGCTGTCGGTTACGGCAATGACTCTGGCAAGGACTACTGGCTCGTCAAGAACTCCTGGGGTACCTCTTGGGGTGAGCAGGGTTACATCCGCATGGTGATGGGCAAGAACCAGTGCGGTATTGCTAACATGGCTTCCACTGTCAAGGCTTAAATTCGCCTTTTGATTGATGGAAACTCTTGAATTAGCAAACACCAAGAAAAAGGGTGGTTGTTTGGAATCGATCAATCGATCCTGATCGTTGATTAACTCACTCAATCCCGAACCTTTTTAACCCATCTAATCTCCTGCCTTTCTATTTGCAGTTGATCATTGTTTAACTGCAACAACACCAGGGAACCGTCAGTGTGTTCTTTTGTTGGGAATGACGGACAAGACATAAGCACCGACAAAGAAGTGCTAACCGTTGGTTTGTCTCGATGCGTGAGGAGGTCGTTTTCTTGGGCTTCGGATGTTGGCCTTTCCTCTGCGATCGCAATATGGAATGTGCTGGGTGTGAATACTGGATGGTGCGGTGTCGTAGGACCCGTTGTGCATGTTCTGCAACCCTCAGAAAAGTACAACGCGCGGTCTCCGATCTCTTGCGCGACACAGTTCAACAACCATGCGCTAATCCTGTTTGCCAATCACACAGGGAAGCCACCCTGTCTAGAAGCTCCACAGGTTCGACACTTCCTGCTTGTCGTGCGGATCAGGTACTAGCGCTTCTTTATCTGCAATGTTGACTCCCTAATTTGACTTGAACAGACGATCCCTCCCGTCCTTGCACACGTCATTTCTGTTCAACCGCGACAATGACCAGGCTGTTGGGTGATCGGCCCCACGAGAAGCGTCTGCTCGACAGTGATGGTTCCATCCTCTTGCTGAGTTACGGAGAATGCATGTGTGCGGGATAGAGGGAATTTAGTGTCGACTCTGTGGGTCCTAGTCACACACGAGAATAAACTCCCGTTCCCGGTATGTTGTTGTTATCACAAACAGGATATGCAAGTCGGTTGCTTGCAATACATGACGCTAGTGTGCAGCAGAGAGAAAGTGAGGACTTGGATTTCCGGAACGAGGGGTGTTGAAATAGGAGGGTCGGAAGGTTGGAGTTTATCATGGCTAACGAGCGAAAACTCGAGGTTGTCACTCTATGGTCAAGTAAATTATATCTTTAATGTGTGTATGCTTCCATTCTTAATCATAACCTTTACGTTTTAGATCTGCCTGAACCATGTCCGACGACGAATACGGTGGTGACCAGAGTCCTGCCGAGGACCTCTTCGAGTACGTACCCCTGTGAACAGCCCTTTTCACTCCTGTCAGCTCCTTTATTGACTCGTCTTGGCAGTATGATAGATGTGATGTTGGTGCCAATCGCGTCCAGCCGTCCAAGGTCTGCTGTCACGCAGCTTCCGCAGAAGATGGCCTCGCTCTCCAGATGCCGGAGTATGGGTTAAGGGCCTGTATGGAAGTTTGTCCCATGCCGATGCCAGGAGCATTACGTGCTTCGAAACCATAATGTTGTGATTCGTACATTCCTGCGTTTGCTCGCTACTGTGCTAATTACTAATCCTAACTTCTGTCTTGATGCGCAATAAGCTGCGTACACCAAAGAGTCATTGTGATTGCAAAGCCTTCCTGACCTAGTGAGCCACTATCCGCAAGCGTATCGGGGACACTAAAGGAGTGATTGGCATCATAATCGGTTCAGCGCTAGTGCACGCTTGCGACGAGTAGATGCATATCGTCCTGATAATACTTTCTGGACTGGGAACATGTTGCTCATTTAGCTGCGTTTTCTCCCCCCCCCCCCCCCCTTCCCCCTCTCTGCTCATACCCTAACTCTAAAACACAAAATCCCGCGCCGACACTTGCGCCTAACCCCACCCCACAAAA
>Ga0180217_1000367_pt1 | contig 77641 bp, 71 predicted proteins | sample eDN3rd37CBELigOP_FD_128521 | JGI IMG/M metagenome (GOLD analysis project Ga0180217, IMG submission 128521) | Enriched Organic Plus compost microbial communities from Emeryville, California, USA - eDNA 3rd pass 37_C BE-Lig OP (version 2) (version 2) ...
ACCAGGGCGTAGACCATCACGAACACCAGCATGCCGATCGAGCCGAAGAATTTGCGTTTGCGGCGGGTCATGACGTCTCCGGAGGCTGGGATCTGGGCGCCGCCTGTGAAGCGCCGTTCACGGGCAATGCTGCAGCCCATTTTATTGACGCGCTTGTCACCAAGAGCGGAGCGGTTGCACCAGGAACGGAGGCAGTCTTTCCTGATTGCGTCCCGGCGCCGGACCGGTTTCCCGCCGGATGGTTGCGCAGGTCAGGATCAACGGTGAGATCGCCGCCGTTCTTCGTGCAGGGGATGTTCGCCGGCGGCGGCGCGCCCCCCGGAATGGGGGAGCGGGTCGCGCTGGCGTCGCCCGCACAGCCTCTAGACCAATAGCGCCGCGGTTGAAACCGCTTTCGCCTGCCGCCCGCTTGGGCGAGGGTGCGGCGGTTCTTCGCCTTGGCTGGGCCCGCGAACGGGCATTATACGACAGGCGGGGCGGCGCCCGGTCACGCGGCGCCTGGACGGAGTACGCCATGACGACAACCAGCATCGACGACGCCATCGCCGGCGCGCCCCCGGGGACGCAGCCAAGCCAGCGGGCGGTGCGCAACTGGCTGATCTTCGTCAGCTGTCTGATCTTCGTCATGGTGGTGGTGGGCGGCGCCACCCGGCTGACCGGCTCCGGCCTGTCGATCACTGAGTGGAAGCCGATCACCGGGGCGATTCCGCCCCTGTCGCACGGGGCCTGGATGGCCGAATTCGATCTTTACCGGGCGACGCCGCAGTACAAACTGCTGAACGCCGGCATGTCGCTGGGCGAGTTCCAGTTCATCTATCTGTGGGAGTGGGGGCATCGCCAGCTCGGCCGCTTCATTGGCCTCGCCTATATGGCGCCGCTGGTCTGGTTTGCCGTGCGCGGCGCCGTGCGCGGGCGCCTGCTGGTCATGCTGGCGGTGATTGGCCTGCTCGGCGGTTTGCAGGGCGCCATCGGCTGGATCATGGTGCATTCGGGCCTGCAGCCCGGCATGACTGCGGTGGCGCCGGTCAAGCTGATGCTGCACCTGCTGGCCGCCTGCATCCTGCTCGCCTGTGTCGTTGCGGTTATCATCCGTCTGTCGCCGCGCGCCGAGGCGCGTTCAACGGGGCGCGTGCGCGGGCTGGCCGGGCTGCTGGTCGCCGGCAGCTTCATCCAGATCGGTCTTGGCGCGCTGGTGGCGGGTCTGCACGCGGGCCTCACCTATAACACCTGGCCGCTGATGGACGGGCACTTTATCCCGGATGCGGCGACGCTGGCGCCGCTCGAGCCCTGGTGGATGAATGCGCTGGCGACGGTTCCGACGGTGCAGTTCAACCATCGCATGGGCGCTTACATCCTGCTGGCGCTGGCCGTTTTCCACGCGATCGACGTGCGGCGGCTGGCGGCGGCGGGCCGGGCGTCCGCCGGGGCGGCGCACCGCGCCATGGCGCTGGCCGGCGTCGTCGCCTTCCAGGGCGTCATTGGCGTGGCGACCCTGCTGCTGGCCGTGCCGATCTGGGCCGGCCTGCTGCACCAGGCGTGCGCCCTGGTGGTGCTGGTGACGGCGGTGATTCATTTCCGTCGGCTGGCGTGGGCGGGCGACAGCCGGATGGGCGCCAGTTAAGGCACCCGCCAGCCAGCGGGCGCGTCGCGCTCCCGCCGTGCCGGGGCGGCCGAGGTACGCCTGAACGCCGGTTCAAGATGATTCAGACCCCGCTGCGGCGGGGTTTTTTCATGGCCTGTCTCCGCATGGAAGTTCCAGCGGCGCTGTTGGCGCGATCAAATCGCCGGGATGGGTGGAACTGCCCGGCAGGTCCATGCGTCTCATGACAGAGGCGGGGTGTTGCGGGCGGGCTGTCGCGTCGGCGCCGGGCGCGAATCACGCATGTGTAATAATCGTGCGGTTGTTTCGCGCTGAATTCTTTAAAAGATTGACGAAGGATATTTTAGCTGCAAGCTATACATAATTTATGTTTCGAAGGTCGCGCGATTAAGGAATCGTAAACCAGTGACAATCCTACACTTGTCCAGAACAGGCGGGGAGACGCGTTATGGTGACGATTGTAGTGCCTGCCCGATGGCGTATGGCGGTGGCGGCCACCAGCGTTGTGGTTGTGACAATTTCCGGCGGTGTTGAGGGGCAGTGGCTGTGCGTGGGCGCGCCCGCGCGACGCAAGCCCCGGCGCTGGCGGCAGACGCGGCGGCGCGCCTGACGTAGCCGCCGCTGTGCGTGGGCCAGAACAGCAACGCCCCCGCAGGCCGGGCCGCGCAGATATTGAGCCAGATATTGACAAGCAAAAGGCTGGCGCGCGGCCAGCCTTCCGTTGCGTAGCGAGCGACGCCGTTTCCGGCGCCAGGGCTATGCTTGCGTTCCCGGGGCGTCGCCCTGCGCAAGCCGTGTCGTCACCAGGCAAGCCTCACAGCGGGCACCGCAAGATGCGTCGGGTCCGGCGCAGGCGGGCCGGGGAGGGCTGGCCCACCCCGGCAACCTCATCCCGCAAGCCCCGCCCCAGCAAGCCCCCGCTCCTGCAAGTCTCTCCTTGCAGGTCTTATCCCTGCAGGGCGGCGTCGAGATCGGCGATCAGATCGTCGGCGTCTTCCAGGCCGATCGACAGGCGCACGACGTCGGGGCCGGCGCCGGCGGCGGTCTTCTGGGCGTCGCTGAGCTGGCGGTGGGTGGTGGAGGCCGGGTGGATCACCAGCGAGCGGGTGTCGCCAATGTTGGCCAGGTGGGAGAACAGCTGCAGCGCCCCCACCAGGTTGACGCCCGCGTCATAACCGCCCTTAAGGCCGAAGGTGAACACGGCGCCGGCGCCGCGCGGCAGGTATGTCTTCGCCAGCGCGTGATAGGGGTCGTTCTCCAGGCCCGGATAGCTCACCCAGGACACGGCCGGATGACTGGCCAGATGCTTCGCCACCTTGAGGGCGGTTTCCGACTGGCGGGCCATGCGCAGCGGCAGGGTTTCGATGCCGGTGATGATCTGGAAGGCGTTGAACGGCGAGATCGCCGGGCCGAGATCACGCAGCGACAGCACGCGGGCAGCAATGGCGAAGGCGAAATTGCCGAACGTCTCGGCGATCACCAGGCCGTTATATTCCGGGCGCGGCTGCGACAGCATGGGGTAACGGGCGTCGCCAGCCCAGTTGAACGTGCCGGCGTCGACGAGAACGCCGCCCATGGAGTTGCCGTGGCCGCCGAGGAACTTGGTGGCCGAGTGCACCACGATGTCGGCGCCGTCCTTGATCGGCTGCCACAGGTAGGGCGAGGCCAGGGTGTTGTCGACGATCAGCGGGATGTTGTGTTTTTTCGCGACGGCGGAGATGGCCTTCACATCCACCACGACGCCGCCTGGGTTGGCGATCGACTCGATGAAGATCGCCTTCGTGCGGGGCGTCACCGCGCGGTCGAACGACGCCGGGTCGGCGGGGTCGGCCCAGATCACGTTCCAGTCGAAGTTCTTGTAGGAATGATTGAACTGGTTGATCGAGCCGCCATAGAGCTTGTTGCTGGCGATGAAGGAATCGCCAGGCTGCAACAGGCAATGGAAGGCGAGGAACTGGGCGGCGTGGCCCGATGCGACGGCGAGGGCGGCGGTTCCGCCTTCCAGCGCCGCGACGCGCTCTTCCAGCACGGCCGTCGTGGGGTTGGTGATGCGGGTGTAGATGTTGCCGAACGCCTGCAGGCCGAACAGCGAGGCGGCGTGATCCACGTCGTCGAAAACGAACGACGCGGTCTGGTAGATCGGCGTCACCCGGGCGCCGGTGGTCGGATCAGGGCTGGCGCCTGCATGAACGGCCAGCGTGTGGAAGTTTGGCTCGCGTCCGGACATATTTACCCCCGTCTGGATGTATATTTGAATATAACCCGTGTGATAATGTTTAAATGAGCGCCCGGGCTCCCGTCAAACGCCATTGCCGGCGAAACGCGGGCGCTGTTGCTCAACCTCGGCCGCGGAAAGACGGGCCGGCGCCGCCCAGCGTCATGCGCTGCATGGCGCCGCCGGCGTTGACGCGCCGTTTCGAGGACAACACCCGGGAATTGACGCCGTTCCAGGAGATTTCGCCGGAAAGACGGCCGTATTCGATCTTCGGGCACCGGTCCATGATGACAGTGCAGCCGCGCGCTTCGGCCTTCGCCGCCGCCGCGTCATTGCGCACCGAGAGCTGCATCCAGATGACCCCCGGCGGAACCGGCAGGTCCAGCGCCTCATCGACGACGGCGCCAGCCGCCGCGGCGTTGCGGAAAATGTCGACCATATCGACCGGCTCCGGCAGGTCGCGCAGGCTGGCGACCACCGGGCAGCCGGCGATTGTGGTTCCGGCCAGGCCCGGGTTCACCGCCCACACCCTGTAACCGCGCTTCGCCATGTAATTGGTGACGATCCAGCTCGGGCGCACCGTGTTGCTGGAGGCGCCGACGATGGCGATGGATTTCACCTCCGTCAGGATGGAGCGGATCAGATCATCCGGATAGGCCGCGTGGCGGTCGGCCTCCGCGCCATGGGGGGAGGGCGGCGCTTCGGGCAGGGACGCGGCGGCGGACGCATCGCCAGGATGCCGGGTCATGCTTGTTCCTCCTGCGCCAGGCGACGCGCAGGCGGCTGGCGACAACAAAAAATGAACCTGCTTGCCTCATACCACCTATATGGCCCGCGGAAGCAAGTGTTCTGGCGCAAACAGCCGGATTGCCGGATTTGGGTTACGCTGCGTACAGATGGGGCAGGGCGCCGTGAAACCAGGGTATGCGCCTTCCCCATGCTGGCGTTGGCCGGGCATGCAGGGACAGCAGGCGGGCGCCGCCGGGGATTGGACATGACTGCGAGTGAAACAGCAAGGTCGACTCCGGCTCCAGCCCGCTGGACGCCGCGCCGCCGCGTCCGGGCGGTGCGGGTGCTCGTCGGCCGGCGCTGGCGCTCGTTCGTCCGGGCGGACGAACTGTCGCCGCTGATCCTCGGCGCGCTGATCGGCCTCGTGGCCGGCGTCGGCGTGTTCGGCATCAATGCGCTGGCGCAGTGGATGCACGAACTCATCTATGCGCTGCCCTCCGGCGAACGGCTCAGCGCCCAGGAAACTCTGAACCCGTGGCGAACGGTGTTGGGGCCGCTGCTCGGCGGGCTGGTGGTTGGCCTGACCACCATTGGCGTCCGCGCCTGGCGCAAGCGCGAAGCAGTGGACCCCATCGAGGCCAACGCCCTTTATGGCGGCCGCATGTCGTTGACCGACTCGTTGCTGCTGACGGGCGGCACCGTGCTCTCCTGCGGCTCTGGCGCCTCGGTTGGCCTTGAGGCCGGTTACACGCAGTCTGCTTCGGGCGCGGCCTCATGGCTGGCGGGGGCGCTGCGTCTGCGCCGCGCCGACGTGCGCACCCTTGTGGGCTGCGGCGCCGCCGCCGCCATCGCCGCGGCGTTCAATGCGCCGCTCGCCGGCGCCTTCTATGCGTTCGAGCTGGTGCTGGCGGGTTATAGCGTGGCGACGCTGGCCCCGGTGATGGTCGCCGCCCTGGTGGCCAATCTGGTGCATGAGCTGCTGACCACCTCGCCGCACGCGCCGCTGGTCGGCTCGCTGTCATTCTCGGGCGGCGATTATGTCGTCTTCGTCGCCATGGGATGCGTGGCGGCCGGGCTGGGCGTCGGGCTGATGAAAACCGCCACCACGGTGGAATCCGGTTTCGTGCGACTCAACGCGCCGCGCTGGGCGCGACCGGCGATCGGCGGCCTGTTTGTCGGCCTGCTGGCGCTGGGCTCGCCGGCGGTGCTGGGCGCCGGCCACGGCGGCATGGAAGTCTATTTCAGCTCGGCGCATGGCGTTGGGCTGCTGCTGTTCCTGCTGGTGGGCAAGATGCTGGCGGCGTCGATCTCGGTCGGCTCGGGGTTTCGCGGCGGCCTGTTCTTCACGTCGCTGTTCACCGGCGTCCTGTTCGGCGGGCTGGTGGGCGAAAGCTACTTCGCCCTGGCGCCGCACCTGGCCAGCGACCGCGTGGTCTACGTGCTGGTGGGCATGGCCTCGCTGGCGGCGGCGGTGATCGGCGCGCCGCTGACCATGACCTTCCTGGTGCTGGGCATGACCGGCGACCTGTCGATGACCAGCGCCGTGCTGATGTCGGTGATCGTGGCGACGGTGCTGGTGCGCCGCACCTTCGGCTACTCCTTCTCCACCTGGCGCCTGCACCTGCGCGGCGAGACCATCCGCAGCGCCATGGATGTGGGCTGGGCGCGTGATCTGACGGTGGTGAAGCTGATGCGCCGCGAGGCGCGCACCGCCGCCGAGACCATGACCATCGCGGCGTTCCGCAAGCGGTTCCCGATCGATTCCACCTCCCAGGTGTTCCTCACCGATGAAGCTGGCGCCTACGCCGGCGTGGTCTATGTGCCGGAAGCGCACGCCACGGACTATGACAGCATCGCCGCCATCAGCCTTGTCCGGGACCTGCGCCACGCGCCCAACGCCTTCCTGACGCCGCGCCAGGGCGTCGAGAAGGTGCTGGAGGCTTTCGAGCGGGCGGAAACCGAAACCCTGCCGGTGGTGGACGACCCGCTGTCGCGCCGGGTGCTGGGTTATGTCACGGAAGCCTACGCCCTGCGGCGCTACAGCCAGGAACTGGAGCGCCGGCGGCGGGAATACAGCGGCGAGCGCTGATCACCGTCAATGCGGTCCGGCGACCAGGGGAGGCGTGATGGCGTTTGATCCAGAGCTTGAGCAGCACGTCCGCGCCGCGCTGGATGGTCTGCCGTGGCTTGGCGAAAAGCGCATGTTCGGCGGGCTGGCGTGGATGGTGGACGGCAACATGATCTGCGCCGCCATCACGCCAGGACTGATGGCGCGGGTCGGCAAGGCGGCGGAAGCGGAGATGCTGGCGCTGCCGGGCGTCGGGCCGATGGGGTCCGGCGCCCGGCGCATGGGCGGCTGGGTGCTGGCCGGCGAGGACGCCTGGCGGGACGACGACGTGCGCCAGCGCCTGCTGTCAACCGCCATGGCCCATGTGATGGCGCTGCCGCCGAAACAGCCGTGATCCCGGTTCAGGCCTCCCGCCACACCGGCTGGCGTTTTTCGACGAAGGCGCCAATACCCTCCTCGGCGTCGCGGGCCATCATGTTCTCTACCATGACGCGGGCGGCGTAGTCATAGGCGTCGGCCAGGCCCATTTCGAGTTGCTCGTAAAACGCCTGCTTGCCGGTGCGCAGGGTAAGGCGCGACTTGGCGGCGATGCGGGCGGCGAAGGCGCAGGCTGCTTCGAGGGCCTCGCCAGCCGGGGCGACGCGGTTGACCAGGCCCATGCGGGCGGCGTCTTCGGCGCCGATCATTGCGCCGGTCAGCAACATTTCCATGGCGTGCTTGCGCGAAACATTGCGTGACAGGGCCACCATCGGCGTCGAGCAGAACAGGCCAATGTTGACCCCTGGCGTGGCGAAGCGGGCGTTGGCTCCGGCCACGGCCAGGTCGCAACTGGCGACCAGCTGGCAGCCGGCGGCGGTGGCAACGCCCTCAACGGCGGCGATCACCGGCACGGGCAGGGCGACGATGGTCTGCATCATCGCTGAGCAGCGCGCCATGAGATCGGCGAAGAAACGGCGGCCGCGGTCAGGGTCGTCGCGGTGGCCGGTGATTTCCTTGAGGTCGTGGCCGGCGCAGAACGCCGGGCCGTGAGCGGCGATGACCACGGCGCGCAGGCTGGCGTCGGTGGCGATGGCGTCCAGCTCCTGCTGGAGGGCGGCGATCATCGCGTCGGACAGGGCGTTGCGACTCGCAGGCCGGTTCAGGGTGAGCACGGCGAAGCCGTCATGATCCGCGCGCTGGACCATCGGCGCGTCCGCCGCTGCGACAGGGGTTGGGGCGATGGCGGTCATGTCTGCTGCTCCACGAACGTATGGCGGCGCGCGGCGTGGCGCGCAGGCGCCAGGGAAGCTGGCTCCCCGGAAACGGAAACGCCAGCGCCGGCAAGGGCCGCGCTCCCGGCCATCCCGCCGTGATTGCGGGGCGGGAGCGAATAGGCGACAAGGTATGGCGCCTGACAACAGGAGGAACAAGGGTAAATGGGAGCACCGATCACGCCTGCGGCGGTCATGACCCGCGAGGAACTGGAAGCGACGCTGCGCCGGGAGTTCCCGGAAATGTGGGACGGGACAAATTCCCGCAGGATCGAGGAGGTGGGCTATCTCACCGCCACGGTGCGCAGCATCTACGATCCTTCGCAGCTGCGTCCTGGGGGCACCATATCAGGACCGACGATGATGGGACTGGCGGACCTGGCTTTATATGCGGCGATCATGGGCTCGGTCGGCCCGGTGACGCTGGCGGTGACCACCAACCTGTCGTTCAATTTCCTGCGCAAGCCGGCGCAGAAAGATTTGATCGCCGATTGCCGGCTGCTGAAGCTGGGCAAGCGGCTGGCGGTGGGCGACGTGTTCATCCGCTCCGACGGCGAGGACGACGTGGTCTGCCACGCTACCGGCACCTATTCGATTCCACCACGCTGAGGCTGGGACCGGGATTGGGGCTGCGGGGCAGCCTCACATGGGTCGAAAAGCCGCCGCAGTCACTCGAGCCGCCTGACTAACATGAAGGCGCCTGGCCATAAGAAGGCGTGGAGCAGGATTCCGTCCGGCATGAGGAGATTCGGCCCCATGGGCCATTCTGTGGACGTCGCGCCTCCTTTTTGCACTGATGGAGCGCCGCGACGTCGACGTCGGCGGGGTGGTCCTGGAATAAAATTACGGTATTATAATACCTTATTCCTTAACATATTGAATTATAATCATATTTTCCAATTTGCGCATTTTCGCGTCGCTTGACGCCTTGGAGCGCGCAGGTTACACGCCAGCCAACCCGCGCGGATGGCCGGAGGTGGTGGCGTTCCATCAGCTTCACGCCAGTTCCGCGCGTCAATCGTCAGGGGCCGCGAGGTCCCGCGAAAGTTGAGACAAGATCCATGAAAACCTACTCGGCAAAGCCGGCCGACGTTGAAAAGAAGTGGGTGCTCATCGACGCCGAAGGTCTGGTCGTCGGTCGCCTTGCTTCGATCATCGCCATGCGCCTGCGCGGCAAGCACAAGCCCACCTACACCCCCCACGTTGACTGCGGCGACAACGTCATCGTCATCAACGCCGACAAGGTGGTGCTGACCGGCCGCAAGTACGAGAACAAGGTGTACTACCACCACACCGGCCATCCGGGCGGCATCAAGGAACGCACCGCGAAGTTCATTCTCGAAGGCCGCTTCCCTGAGCGCGTCGTCGAGAAGGCTGTCGAGCGCATGCTGCCGCGCGGCCCGCTGTTCCGCCAGATCCTCGGCAACCTCCGCGTTTACGGCGGCGCCGAGCATCCGCACGCCGCCCAGCAGCCTGAAGCTCTGGACGTCGCCGCCCTCAATTCCAAGAACTCGAGGAGCGCCTGATCATGGCTGAAACCCTCCAGAGCCTCGCAGATCTTGGCCAGGCCAACGCCGCCGTCGCCAATGAAGCTCCCGTGCACGTCCGCAAGGTCGACGCCCTCAATCGCGCTTACGCCACCGGCAAGCGCAAGGACGCCGTCGCCCGCGTGTACATCAAGCCGGGTTCCGGCAAGATCGTCATCAACGAGCGCCCGGTTGAAGTTTACTTCGCCCGTCCGGTGCTGCGCATGATCCTCAACCAGCCGCTCGAGCTGACCAATCGCGTCGACCAGTTCGACGTCACGGTCACCGTTGCTGGCGGCGGTCTGTCCGGCCAGGCTGGCGCCGTGCGCCACGGCCTGTCCAAGGCCCTGACCTATTTCGAGCCGGAGCTGCGCGCCATCCTGAAGAAGGAAGGCTTCCTGACCCGCGACAGCCGCGTCGTCGAGCGCAAGAAGTACGGCCGCGCCAAGGCGCGTCGCAGCTTCCAGTTCTCGAAGCGCTGATCGGGCGGCCGCAGCCCGACAGGGCGTGGTTACGCGATTTCAGGAAGGGCGGCCCACAGGCCGCCCTTTTTGCATGAGTGGCCAGGATCAACGCGCATCATCCGGTTGCATTCTGGCCGTATTGGTTTTTACACGTGGTTGGCGTACCGCGTGGCGGCGACAGCGTTGTCGCACGACAGGAGTGATCCCATGAGCACCAAGGCCAGCAGCACCCCCGCCACAGCAGGCGCCGGCGCGCGCCGCGCCATGGTGTTCATCGACGGCGAGGCGGGCACCACCGGCCTCGGCATCCGCGAGCGGCTGGCCGGCCTGCCGCAGATCGAGCTGCGCAGCATTCCGCATGAACAGCGCAAGGACGTGGAGGCCAAGCGGAAGCTGCTGTCCGAAGTCGACGTGGTGATCCTGTGCCTGCCCGACGACGCGGCGAAGGAGACCGTGGCGCTGGTCGAGGCGCTCGGCGACAGGGGCCCGAAGGTGCTGGACGCCTCGACGGCGCATCGCGTTGCTCCCGGCTGGGTCTATGGTTTCGCCGAGCTGGCCCCTGGGCAGGCCGAGGCCATCGCCAAAGCCCGTTTCGTCGCCAATCCCGGCTGCTATCCGACGGGCGGCGTCGCCCTGCTGCGGCCGCTGGTGGAGGCGGGGCATATCGGCCCCGACACGCCGATCTCGGTCAACGCGGTCAGCGGCTATTCCGGCGGCGGCAAGTCGATGATCGAAGCCTATGAGAACGGGACGGCGCCGAATTTCGAGCTGTACGGCCTGTCGCTGGCGCACAAGCACCTGCCGGAGTTGCAGCAGTACGGCAGGCTCGGCCGGCGGCCGGTGTTTGTGCCGTCGGTCGGCAATTTCCGCCAGGGCATGCTGGTGTCAGTTCCGCTGCATCTGGACGACCTGCCGGGCAGGCCCACGGCGGCTGACCTGCACCGGGCGCTGGCCGACTGGTACCCGGCGGGCGGCGAGGTCGAGGTGATGGCGCTGGATGATCCGGCGATCCGCGCCGGGCGGGTGGAGCCGGAGGCGCTCAACGACACCAACAGGCTGCAACTGTTCGTGTTCGCCAATGAGGCGGCGCGGCAGGCGGTGCTGGTGGCGCGTCTCGACAATCTGGGCAAGGGCGCTTCGGGCGCCGCCGTGCAGAACCTTCTGTTGATGACTGGCTGTTAAGAACAGTTTGGGCGCCCTGGCGCCCGCATGTTCCCGTGGCAGCAATCAGGGCGTATCGTGCAACCATGCGCATCATGAATCACCGCCAGATCCGTCGCCAGGCGCGTCCTGTGGGCCACGCCGCCGTTGCCTGCGCGGCGCTTGTCGCCAGCGCCGTGGCGCTGGGCGGCTGCTCGGCCGGGAAGTCGGCGGCCAAGATGGTGGGGTTCGCCACCGATACGCCGCCGCCGGCGGACTTTGTCGGCGCGGCGCGCCGGCCTGACGCCGCTTACATGAAGATTCCGCGCGATCTCCCGGCGCGCCCCACCGAGCCGCGCAAGCCCGATGATGTGAAGGCGCTGGAGAAGAGCCTGGAGGCGACGCGCTCCAGCAACGCCGCCGCGGGCGCCGCGGCGCAGGCGGCGGGCAAGACGCCGGCGCCGACCCCGGCGAAGGCGCCGCCGCCGGAGCCGGCAACCAGCGAGTGAGCTGCGAACCGGTGGTTCACAGGCTGGCTCCCATGGTCCGCCGTTCGCCAGGCTGGCGCCGCGCCGGCTTTCCATGTGTGGCGCGTCCCGACGCCGCGCCCGGCGTTTTCGCCAGAACGGCCGGTTTCGTATACAGTCTCCAAAATGCCCTTGTGGCGGAAATAATTGCCCGTGTCGCAAAACTGCTGGCGCCGCGCTGGCGATTTGCTACACACGACAGCTTCCGCGCCTGTAGCCCTCAGACAGAACCGTTGTCCGGCGCGTGAAAAGGACCGATATAGGGACCTGGGACCAATGACCGATTTTCATCGCATCAAGCGCTTGCCCCCATACGTTTTCGAACAGGTCAACCGGTCCAAGGCAGCAGCACGCGCGCAGGGCGCGGACATCATCGACCTCGGCATGGGCAATCCGGACCTGCCGACGCCGAAGCATGTGATCGACAAGCTGGTCGAGACCATCGGCAAGCCCCGCACCGACCGTTATTCCGCCTCCAAGGGCATTCCCGGCCTGCGCCGGGCCCAGGCGGCCTATTACAAGCGCCGCTTCGGCGTGACGCTGAACCCGGAAACCCAGGTGGTCGCCACGCTGGGCTCCAAGGAAGGCTTCGCCAACATGGCTCAGGCCATCACCGCTCCCGGCGATGTGGTGCTGGTGCCAAACCCGAGCTACCCGATCCACGCCTTTGGCTTCCTGATGGCTGGCGGCGTCATCCGCTCGGTTCCGGCCGAGCCGACGCCGGCGTTCTTCCCGGCGCTGGAGCGCGCGGTGCAGCACTCCATTCCAAAGCCGATCGCCGTGGTGGTGTGCTATCCCTCGAACCCGACCGCCTATGTGGCGTCGCTGGACTTTTACAAGGATCTGATCGCCTTCGCCAAAAAGCACGAGCTGATCGTGCTGTCGGATCTGGCCTATTCCGAAGTCTATTTTGACGACAACAATCCGCCGCCGTCCGTGCTGGAGGTGGATGGGGCCATGGACGTGACAGTGGAGTTTACCTCCATGTCCAAGACCTTCTCCATGGCTGGCTGGCGCATGGGCTTCGCCGTCGGCAACGAGCGGCTGATCACGGCGCTGACGCGGGTGAAATCCTATCTGGACTACGGCGCCTACACGCCGATCCAGGTGGCGGCGACCACGGCGCTGAACGGCCCCGACGACTGCATCCGCGAGATGCGCGACATCTACCGCAAGCGTCGCGATGCGCTGGTGGAATCGTTTGGCCGGGCGGGCTGGCAGATCCCGGTCCCCACCGCGTCGATGTTCGCCTGGGTGCCGATCCCGGAGAAGTTCCAGCACCTCGGCTCGCTGGAGTTTTCCAAGCTGCTGGTGGAGCACGCCTCTGTGGCCGTGGCGCCAGGCATCGGGTTTGGCGAGTATGGCGATGATCATGTGCGCATCGCCATTGTCGAGAATGAGCAGCGCATCCGCCAGGCGGCGCGCAATGTCCGCAAGTTCTTCGACGCGGCCGAAAACAACCTGCACAACGTCGTGCCGCTGAACAGGGCCGGCTGACGCGTCCGCGAACGGGCGGGCGTGGCCCCGCTCCAGATTGTCGCGGCCCGACCGGAGCTCCGGTCGGGCCGCGATGGTTTTGGGCCAGAGGGCATCCAACTTTGGGAGGATGGCGCCGCTGGATGGATCGCCAGTCCACGGTCGCGGCGCTGGCTGGCGGCCAGATGTTCAGGGCGCCAGCCAGGGGGCGGGGCTCAGGCGCGGGAAGGTCGCATCATCCTGATCTGGAAGTGCTTTTCTGAATAGCCATCCTGGGCTGGAGCGCGGCTGCGACGGCGTCAGGCGGACCGCCCCTTTGTCTGGAAAGCGGGCGTGACGTCCGGACTGGGCTGGCGCCGCTAGGTTGTTCAAAAATTATTACAGAATATTTCTTCCGCGATGGCAAAATTAACACGTCATTAGTCAAAGGTTATATTGCATTCGCATATCTTCTTGTTGCCTGATCGCTGTCATGGAAAGGCCCTGATCCAGCTTAGAACTGGAAGGGTTCCGGCGGCGATCCGTTGCAGGCTCTTCGTTTCAGGAGAACCGGACGGACGTCGCGATCGTCGCGGACACGCGAAGATCCCGGACAGTGGAAGACGGCGGCAAGGCGGATAGCGGTGATAACCGGGGCGAAGCCAGCAACGGATTCCATTTTGATTAACTTCCGCCCGGCGACACTGCTGGCGGAGTTGGCGGGGCGTGCGGACACGCACTTATTCCGCTACGGCATTCGTGGTTTTTGAGCCCCGGCGGACAACGCCGTGGACGTATAGAGGACAGGTACAATGCAGGCTCAGGTTCGTACGATCGTCGCCCTTACCGGCGAGCGGCTCGTGGTGATGCCAGAGGCGCAGTACACGGCGCTGGTCAATGCGTCAGGCCAGCAGCAGGCCGGCTCCGCCCAGGCGGCTTCCCCGGGCCAGATGATGGCGGCCATGCCGACGGCAAACACGCCCCGTCCGGCGACCAGGCGCGCCGCGCCGAAGGCGGCCCGTCCGGTCGCGCCGGCGGCGGCTGCCGCCGCTCCTGAGCCCGCCGCTCCGCAGCCTGCGGAGACGTCGACGAAGCAGCGCTCGCTGGAAGACGTGCTGCTGTTCGGCTGACGCCGGCCCAACGGCGTCGCAAGAGGGCTGGTTACAACGGCGCGCCCGGATCGGGACGCGCCGTTTTTGCGACGACGGGCGCGGCGCCATGGCGCCGTGTCGCGCTCCCGGCGTCTGATGCTCCGGGCCGCCTCCTGCCGGCCTGGTTTCTTTTGCCCGTCTTCCGTGCAACGGCGTCTGCGGGACGTTCTGTCGATTGACAGGATGTGACGGGCCATGCGATCCGCACCATTATGAAGACTCCTCTCCGGATTGGCGTCGCGGGCCTCGGCACCGTGGGCGCGTCGTTGCTTCGACTGCTGGCGCAGCGCCGGGCGGCGCTGGGCCTCGTTGCGGGCCGTCCCATTGATGTGGTGGCGGTTTCGGCGCGCGACCGCACGCGTGATCGTGGCGTCGACCTGTCCGGGTACACCTGGTTTGACGATCCGGTCGCCCTGGCGCGGGAGGCGGAGGTCGACTGCGTGGTCGAGCTCATCGGCGGCTCCGACGGGCCAGCGAAGGCCACGGTGGAGGCCGCCCTGGCGCGCGGCGTGCACGTGGTCACCGCCAACAAGGCGTTGCTGGCCGCGCACGGCATGGATCTGGCCGTGGAGGCCGAGCGGCGCGGCGCGGCGCTGGCTTTCGAGGCTGCGGTGGCCGGAGGCATCCCGGTGATCAAGACCGTGCGCGAGTCGCTGGTTGGCAATGAGATCACCCAGATCGCCGGCATTCTCAACGGCACCTGCAACTACATCCTGAGCCGGATGGAGCAGGACAACCTGTCGTTCGAGAAGTGCCTCGCCGAGGCGCAGAAGCTTGGTTACGCCGAGGCCGATCCCACCTTCGACGTGGATGGGCACGACACCGCCCACAAGCTGGCCATCCTCGCCAGCCTCGCCTTTGGCGGTCGCATCGACGCCGAGGCCGTGCGGGTGGAGGGCATCCGCTCCATCAAGCAGATCGACATCCGCATGGCCAACCGCCTCGGCTATCGCATCAAATTGCTGGGCGTGGCCGTGCGCACCGCCGATGGCGTCGAGCAGCGCGTCTGCCCGACCATGGTCGAGAAAACCCAGCCGCTGGCGCGGGTGATGGGCGTCACCAATGCGGTCAACATCGACGCCAGCGCGGTTGGCGAGCTGACCCTCGTGGGCCCCGGAGCCGGCGGCGACGCCACCGCCTCTTCGGTGATCGCCGATATCGTCGACATTGCCCAGGCCGGCAGTCGCGGCCCGGTGTTCGCTGCGCCGGCCGGGGACCTGCAGCACATGGAGCGGGCGCCGGTGAAGGATCACCCGGGCGGTTACTATGTGCGCGTCAACCTGCTGGACAAGCCGGGCGCCGCCGCTTCGGTGGTGACGCGGATGGCCGAGGCGGGCATCTCGCTGGAATCCATCGTGCAGCGCCGCTCGCCAAAAGCGGCCGAACGCGATCCCACCGGACGTTCGGGCGCCAAGGTTCCCGTCATCCTCATCACCTATGATACGACGGAGGACGCCGTGCGCGGCGCGCTCCAGAAGGCGGTGGCCGATGGTTTCGTCGGCTCCTCGCCCCAGGTCATCCGCATCGAGCGCAACTGACGGCGGCCCAGCGCGCCTTCCCGTAAAGGCGCCGGCCGCATGAGACGAGACAGGGAAGATCACGACATGAGCAGCGACATTACGGTTCCGCAGGGCAAACTGATCGAGCGCATCCTGACCATGGAGCTGGTGCGCGTGACCGAGCGCGCCGCTGTCGCCGCCGCCCGCCTGCGCGGTCATGGTAATGAAAAGGCTGCTGACCAGGCCGCCGTTGACGCCATGCGCCGCGAGCTGAACCGCCTGCCGATCGACGGCACGGTGGTGATCGGCGAGGGTGAGCGCGACGAGGCGCCGATGCTGTTCATCGGCGAGAAGGTGGGCAACACCAATGGGCCGAAGGTCGACATCGCCGTTGATCCGCTGGAAGGCACCACCCTGTGCGCCAAGGACATGCCCGGCTCCATCGCCGTGATGGCGATGGCGGAAGGCGGCACGCTGCTGGCGGCCCCCGACGTCTACATGCAGAAGATCGCCATCGGCCCCGGCTATCCGCAGGGCGTCGTGCACATCGACGCGAAGCCGGAGGACAACATCCGTAACCTCGCCAGGGCCAAGGGCGTCGAGCCGTCCGAAATCACCGCTCTGGTGCTGGACCGTCCGCGCCACGCCGACCTGATCGCCGCCATCCGCAGCACCGGCGCCGCCGTGCGCCTGATCTCTGATGGCGACGTCGCCGGCATCATCTACACCGCCAACCCGGAAGAAACTGGCATCGACATCTACATGGGCATTGGCGCCGCGCCTGAGGGCGTGCTCGCCGCCGGCGCCCTGCGCTGCATCGGCGGCCAGATGCAGGGCCGCCTGATCCTCGACACCGACGAGAAGCGCGAGCGCGCCCGCGGCATGGGCGTCACCGACCCGGATCGCATCTATGACATGAAGGACCTGGCCAGCGGCGACGTGATCGTGGCCGCCACCGGCGTCACCGACGGCGCGCTGCTGAAGGGGGTGCGCTTCGGCAAGGACGTGATCGAGACCGAGACGATTGTCTACCGTTCGATCACCGGCACCGTGCGCCGCATCACCGCCGAGCATCGCGATCTCAGCAAGTTCCATATGGAAGCCTGAGAACCGGCGCCGCCGGAACTGGAAAGGGGCGCTGCGGCGCCCCTTTTGATTCAGGCCAGGCTGATCAGGCCGGGTTGATTCAGGCGGGGCCGGCGGCATGCTGTGGGGCGCAAGGGAGGCGCCGCATGCAGATTCGCACAAGACCCGTGGCCGCGCACGACGAGGCCCGCTGGCGCGCCCTATGGGCCGGCTATCTGGCGTTCTACCAGACCGATCTGCCGCCAGATGTCACGGATTTGACCTGGCGGCGGCTGCTGGACGCGGCCGAGCCGGTGCATTGCCTGGTGGCGGAAGCCGACGGCGAGACATTGGGCATCGTCAACTACGTGTTTCACCGGGCGACGTGGACAGCCTCCAGCTATTGCTATCTGGAGGACCTGTTCACCGCGCCGGAAGCAAGGGGGCGCGGCGTCGGCCGGGCGCTGATCGAAGCCGTCTACGCCGCGGCGCAGGCGGCGGGGGCGACGCGGGTTTACTGGCTCACCCACGAGAGCAACGCTACGGCGCGCCAGCTCTACGACGCGGTGGCGGAGAACGCCGGCTTTATCCAGTACCGGAAAACGATTGCGCCCTGATCGAAAGCAGGGCGCGCATGGGAAGTGTGCATGATGGGCAGCGGCGATTGCGCCACGGCCAGGCGTGAGGAAGCGGATGCGGTTGTGCTGGGCGTGCGGCGCTCGGCGCTGGGGCGGACATGGCGCAGCCGCTGCGCCGGGCCGGACGAGCAGCTGGCCCTGGCGCTGGCCCAGACCCATGGGTTGCCGGACGCCCTGTCGCGGGTGCTGGCCGGCCGCAATGTCCAGCTTGCCGACGCCGCCGGATTTCTGGAGCCGAAGCTGCGCGACCTGATGCCGGACCCGTCGGTGCTGCGGGACATGGACGGGGCGGCGGCCCGGATCGCCGACGCCATCCGCCGGCGCGAACGCGTCGCCATCTTCGGCGACTACGACGTGGACGGCGCCTGCTCCTCGGCCCTGCTGGGCGATTTTCTGGCGTTCTGCGGCGTCCCTTACGCCGTGCATATCCCGGACCGCATCACCGAAGGTTACGGCCCCAACAGCCAGGCTATCGAATTTCTGCGCAGCGAAGGCGCCAGCCTGCTGGTGACGGTGGATTGCGGCACGGCCAGCCATGAGGCGTTCCAAACCGCGCGCCGCGTCGGCTTTGACGTGGTGGTGCTCGATCACCACCAGGCGCCCGAAACGCTGCCGCAGGTGACCGCGCTGGTGAATCCCAACCGCCAGGATGACCTTTCCGGCCTTGGCTACCTGTGCGCCGCCGGCGTGGTGCTGCTGACCCTGGTGGCGGTGAACCGGATATTGCGTGAGGCAGGCTACTGGCAGGGCCGCCAGCCGCCGGACCTGCTCGCCGGGCTCGATCTGGTGGCGCTGGCGACGGTGGCGGACGTGGCGCCGCTGGTCGGCCTCAACCGGGCCTTCGTGCGCCAGGGCCTGCAATTGATGCGCCAGCGCCGCCGGCCAGGCCTGACGGCGCTGCTCGACGTGGCCAATCTGAAGGGGCCGCCCGCCGCCTGGCACATGGGTTTTCTGGTGGGGCCGCGCATCAACGCCGGCGGGCGCATTGGCGATGCGGCGCTTGGCGCCCGGCTGATGATGACCGGCGACGCCGCCGAGGCCGCCCGCATCGCCCTGGAGCTGGACGAACTGAACCGCCAGCGCCAGGCGATCGAGCAACTGGCGGTGGAGGAAGCGGCGGCCGAAGCTGACCGGCAGCTGATGACCAATCCGGATCAGGGCGCCCTGGCGCTGGCTTCGGCGGAGTGGCATCCGGGCGTCGTCGGCCTCATCGCCTCGCGGCTGAAGGAACGGTTTGCCCGGCCAGCGTTCGCTTTCGCCGTGCGTGAGGATGGGACGGCCACCGGCTCCGGCCGTTCCGTGCCGGGGGTCGATCTCGGCCGCCTGGTGCGCCGGGCGGTGGACAGCGGCGTGGCGGTGAAGGGGGGCGGCCACGCCATGGCGGCCGGCGTCACCCTGGCGCCGGGGCAACTGGCGGCGTTCGCCGCATTCATGGAGATGGCGCTGGCCGACCAGGACGTGGGCGCCCATGCGGCCGAACTGCTGCTGGACGGGTCGCTGGCGGCGGGCGGGGCGCAGCCGGAGCTCATCGCCATGCTGGAGCGGGCGGGCCCCTATGGGGCGGGCAATCCCGAGCCGACCTTCGCCCTGCCGCGTCATCGACTGGTGGAGGTGCGGCCGGTCGGCGCGGCGCATCTGCGCTACCGGCTGAAGGCCGGCGATGGGGCGCAGATCGGCGGCGTGGCGTTTCGCGCCGTGGGCCAGCCGCTTGGCGACGCCCTGCTTGCCCACGAGGGTCAGCAGGTCCATGTGGCCGGCTCCCTGACCATCAACAGCTGGGGCGGCCGCGACCAGGCCGAATTGCGGCTGGTCGACCTGGCCCCCGCGACCTCACACGATTGATCGCCGGCGTGACGGCCCCGACCATGGCCGGGCGGGGCGGGACGCCCTGAGGCTTCCGGCCCATATGTCCCAGGCGCGTGCCGACGGACAGCTGGGCCGGCGTCCGCAGGCGTCGCCGCCGGTTACCGTCCCCTGAACTGCGGCTGGCGCTTTTCCAGAAAGGCGTCGCGGCCTTCGGCGTAATCGTCGCTGTCGAAGCAGGCGCCGGCGAGGGCGAGCAGTTCAGCTTCCGACACCGATCCCGGCAGGCCGCTGGCGGCGGCGATCGACGCCTTGGCCGAGCGCATGGCCAGGGGCGCATTGCCGGCGATGGCGCGGGCCATGGCCATGGTTTCCGTTTCCAGGTCGGCGTCCGGCCACAGGCGGTGCAGGGCGCCCAGGGCTTTGGCCTCGGCGGCGTCGAGGCGGCGGGCGGTGAAGAACAGGTCGCGCGCCACCGCGTCGCCGAACGCCGCCACCACAAGACGCATGGCCTTTGGCGGGTAGCCGACGCCGAGGCGCGCCGCCGGCACGCCGAACACAGTGCCTTCCGCCGCCACGCGCAGGTCGCAGGCGGCGGCGATGCCGACGCCGCCACCCATGCAGAAACCGCGCATCATGGCGATGACCGGAACCGGACAGGCGGCGATGGCGGCGAAGGCCGCCTCGTTCGACTCCTCATACGCCTTGCCGCCGGCGGCGCTGGCGCGCAACGTGCGGAACTCGCTGATGTCGGCGCCGGAGGCAAAGGGGCTGTCGCCGACGCCGCGCAGCACGATGACCCGCACCGCGTCATCGGTCGCCATGGCGGCGATAAGCTGGGGCAGGGCGCGCCACATCGCCAGATCGAGCGCGTTGCGCTTTTCCGGATTGTTGATGCCGATGACGCCGACGCCCTCAGAAGCTTCCGCGATCAGGCGGGGCGTGGGGGAGGAGAATGATTTCAGGGAGAATGATTTCATTGCCTGTTCCGGAACCGGTGCGGATTTTTGCCGTTCTGCTATCATTCCATGCTAAAGCTGCCCACCCCTGAGCCGCCGGCCCGCGGAAATTGGCTTCAGGATGTTCGCCAGATGGGAGTCAGTCAGATGGCGCTTGCGACAATGCGCGATGATAGCAGGGCGCTGGACAAGGTCACGCCGCTTGATCCGGTCTGGACGCACGTCCGCAACGAGGCCGAGGCGGCTGTTGCGCGCGAGCCGGACATGGAGCCGCTGATCTGCGCCACCATTCTGGACCACGCCTCGCTGGAAATGGCGATCGTGCACCGGGTCGCCTCCCGTCTCGGCCACCGGCTGCTGGGGGAGGAGGCGATCGTGCGCGCCTACGCCATGGCGCTTGATTCCGATCCGGCCATCGCCCAGGCCATCCGCGCCGACCTGGCGGCGGTGATCGATCGCGACCCGGCCGCCGTGCGGTTCATCGAGCCGGTGCTGTATTTCAAGGGCTTCCACGCCATCCAGACCCACCGCCTGGCGCACTGGCTGTGGGACAAGGGGCGCAAGGATTTCGCCCTGATGTTGCAGAGTCGCTCGTCTGAAGTGTTCCAGACCGACATCAATCCGGGCGCGGTGATCGGCAGGGGGGTGTTTCTCGATCACGCCACCGGCCTGGTGGTGGGCCAGACGGCGGTGATCGAGGACAATGTCTCGATCCTGCAGGACGTGACGCTGGGCGGCACCGGCAAGGAGCGCGGCGACCGCCACCCCAAGATTCGCGCCGGCGTGCTGCTGGGCGCCGGGGCCAAGGTGCTCGGCAATATCGAGGTGGGCCAATGCGCCCGCATCGCCGCCGGCTCGGTGGTGCTGCACGCGGTGCCGCGCAACATGACCGTGGCGGGCGTGCCGGCCAGGGTGGTGGGGCCGGCGGGCTGCGCCGAGCCGGCGCGCAGCATGGACCAGATTCTGGCTGACTGGGCGACGGACTACACCATCTGACGCCCGGGGAGGGCCTTTCCCGACATGGCGGGACGGGACGTTTTCCCGGCCCAGGCTGCTGCTGCGGCTGGGGAATGGGAGGTCATCCCCATGGTCCGGCAACCTGTGGAGCCGGGTGAAAACCGGCGCCATCCTGCTGTTGTAGCGGGGAATTCCGGCTGAGCGAGAGGCGCGCGCCGCTGAAAGTACGCCGATAACGACAGATGGGGTGTCGCGACGGGGCGCGCCGGTGTATGTCAGACGCCCTGGAGCGCCTCCCTGGATGCGCCTCCCGTCGGTCCGGCGCGCAGCGGCCCCGGATCACCGCGAACACGCCATGGAGAATCCCGTTGGATAAAACCGAAATCGCCAAGGTCGAGCGTTATCTGCGCCGGACGTTCGGCAACGCCGCCATTCGCGTGACCGCCCGTCCGCGCAAGAAGGATTCCGCCGAGGTTTTCGTTGGCGAGGAATTCGTCGGCGTGCTGTTCCTCGACGATGAGGATGGCGACCGGAGCTACAGCTTCCAGATGGCGATCCTCGACACCGACCTCGAGGACGAATAAGCGGCTGGGGCGGAAATGGCCGGCGCCGCGGCGAATTCCCGTCACGGGAGGTCGCGGCGGGAACTGGCGGCTTTCCTGTTCGCCCCGGGGGCGTTCTGCGAGCCCGCCCCCCTCAGCAACCCGCGCGGCTCTAACCAGGGCGCGCCGGTTTCTGTCTGGAGGCCTGATTCAGACCAGTCCCGCTGTTCGCGCCGCATCGATATAACTGCGGCTCACCGGCAGGACCGAGCCGTCCCGCATGCGGACGGCAGGCTTGCCATTGATGCGCGCCGGGGCCTCCGCCATGGCCAAGGCCACCCAGTGCGAACGATGTATCTGCAGGCCGTCGACCCCGGCGGTTTCAGCGATCGCGTCTGAAAAGCGCATCAGCACCAGGGCGCCGCCCCGATCCGTGCGCACGTCCACGTAGTGATCCTGCATCGACATGTGACTTAACCGGCCGCGCTGTTCCGGCGGCAGCCTGTCGAGAATTTTCGGCCGCCCGTCGGGCTGGCTTTCCTGGGCCCGGGCGGTCTGCTCGCCTGATATGGGCGCTGTCCCGGTCCCCAGGTTCTCCACGGGGGCGTCCGGCTGTGGTCGCGCCTGCGCCGACGCTACGGCGCCGGTCTGACGCTCCAGCAGGGCGACGATCACAGAGACGACGGCCGACACCGCCATGACCATGGCGACGAGTTCCGGCAGGGCCGGCGCCGCGGCGCGGCCAAACAGGCCGGCGTTGAGGGCCCAGACGATCAGGGCTATCGGCAGACCGGCGACCGCCCCATAGCCTGCCCAGAACAGCAGGTGCTTTTCCCGGCCTGGCCCATGCAGATTGGCGAGAAGCGTCACCAGCCCGTAGCCGGCGGCGTAGGTGACGACGCCAACAAACGCCCAATACGCCAGCCGCACCGGCAGGGACAGGGCGCTCCAGGTGCCAAAAGGTCCGGTCAGGCCGAGCAGAATCGCCGCCGCCAGGGTGGTCAGCCAGAACGGCCGTGACGCCAGCACGCGTTGCATTTCACGCTTCGTGGATTGCAGGGCGTTGTCGTTCACGAAGTTTTCCGCCAGTTCACGCAAGGAAAGTTGGCGGTGATCCTAACCTTGAGCACACCGGTTTCCAACGCAGGCCCCGAGGCCGCGATCCTGGAGGCCCCCCATGCAACTGTCGCCACTGCTCAACGCTTCGCCCGCCATCCAGCTTCATGTCGCCGCCGCGATTGGCGCGCTGCTGCTTGGCGGCGCCATCCTGTTTCGCCGCAAGGGTGACGCTGGGCACCGGTTCGCCGGCCGGCTCTGGGCGGGATTGATGGTCGTTGTCGCCGGCTCGTCGTTCTTCATTCATGAATTGCGGCTCTGGGGCCCGTGGAGCCCGATTCACCTGCTGTCGCTGCTCACCTTCGCGTCGCTCGCCTGGGGCGTGCGCCTGGCGCGGCGGCGCCGCATCACCGCCCATCGCCGGACCATGGCGGGCATATACGTCGGCGCGCTGGTCATCACCGGCTTCTTCACCCTGCTGCCAGGGCGGATCATGCACGAGGTGATTTTCACGGGCGCGCTGAAGCCCGGTGAGGCGGCGCTGGCGGGGCTGCTTTTCGCTGTTCTGGCGGGCGCCGTGCTGGCCCTGACGCTTGCTGGCGGACGCGGCGACGTGCGTGACGCGACGCGACAGGGTTGAGGCATGGCCCGGCCGGACATTGGCCCTGCCGGGCAGGCGCCTGTTTGCCCCCTGGGCTGAAGAATCCGCCGGTCGGGGAATGCCGGCCCCCGCAGGAGGCGCCTGACATCCTGGGGGATGCTGACACCGAATATTGATGGTCCGAATTCTGGTTGTTCGCGTTTGACGGCAGGCGCGCGCCCTCCGTCACATGGCGGACGCACGGCGCCGGGAGACGGACCGTGCGGGCAAGGTCGCGAGAACTGGACGCTACCGGATCAGCGTGCTGACAATGACCGAGATGATGGATGCGGCGAAGAACAGGAGGAGAAATGCGCCGCTGGTGATCTCGCTGTGTTGGGATTGTTGTATGAGGTATTCAGGTGCTCTTCTAAGGGGGCGGCCGCTGCGTATTTGAGTTTCATGCATGTGATGCGCTCCGCATGATCAAATTATACAGTCGCATGATAAATGTATTCTTAAAATCATGATTCGGAAAGGCGGATTATTGAAGGGCGCGGTGGCCCTTGACGGCGCCATGGAACCTGGATCAACGTCCCGGGACTTTGGAGGAAGCCATGTCTGTATATGCCCTCGGGGATGTCCGTCCCCAACTGCCCCAGCCCGGCGCGTTCTGGGTCGCGCCATCGGCGCATGTCATTGGTCATGTCCGCCTTGGCGAGGACGTGGGCGTCTGGTTCGGCACGGTGATCCGCGGCGATAACGAGCTGATCGACATCGGTGCGCGCTCCAATGTCCAGGAGCTGTGCATGATGCACACCGACCCTGGCGCGCCCATCACCATCGGCGAGGAATGCACCATCGGGCACAGCGCCATTTTGCACGGATGCACCATCGGCGACGGTTCGCTGATCGGCATGGGCGCGACCGTGCTCAACCGCGCGAAGATCGGCTCCGGCTGCCTGGTGGGCGCCAATTCGCTGGTGCCGGAAGGCAAGGAATTCCCTGATAACTGCCTTATTCTGGGCTCGCCGGCCAGGGTAGTGCGGCCGCTCAGGGAAGAGGAAGTGGCGCGCCTGCGCGTCAGCGCCCGGCACTATGTCGAGAACTGGAAGCGCTTCGCCCAGACCTTGCAGGCGCTGTGAGCCCGTGACGCTTCGGCGGGGCGGTTCACCCTCCGTCGGAGCGGGCCATCCCGGCGGATCAGGCCGGACAATGAAAAGCCAGCCGAACGGGCTGGCTTTTCTTCTTGCGGAGTGAGCTCTGAAATCAGCTATCGCGACGCGGTCGCCACCGGAGCCTGGGGCGCGCCGAGCGACACCCAGACATTCTGGCTGACGGCGGACTGGCGCTTGATGTAGGCGTAGCCGGTGCGCGTCCACGACAGGATGTCCTGACGGCGATTGTCCAGCACCAGGTCGCCGCGATCGGTGGTGACCATCAGCACGGCGTGCCCTTCGCCCAGGTTGTCGCGCACCACCGTCACCAGCAGCGCCTGGCGCGGATAGCCCATGTCGATCAACATGCGGCGCTTGGCCAGCACGTAGTCCTCACAATCGCCCTTGCCGTCGTTCGGGTAGTCCCAGCGCTCCTCCGTGTTCCAGTGCTCCATGTCGGTGACCGGGGCGACAGTACGGTTGAAGTGGGCGTTGACGGCGGCGAGATCGCGCCAGCTCTTGCGGGACAGTTTGATATGGGCGGGCGCGCGGATTTCGTTGTCGCACTCACCGGCGTAGCGCTGGCAGAAGTCAACCCAGCCCATGGGGGAGAGCGTGGTTTGCAGCACCGGGGCCTGGGCCTGGCTCATGTTGGCGGGCAGGCCGGCCGTCTTCAGGTCCTGGCCCAAGGCCTGGCTGCTGAAGGCGGCGATCGCCGCGGCGATGATGAGTCCAGACCGGAAAGACACGACATAACCCCAAGGGCTGTTAACGTTTCGGTAACGATTTCACGCGCCCCCCGCCGGCGCAAGGCGCCCGGGCGGCAAACCTAAACAAATGGTAAACGCAATTGTCGCCGCCCGGTTCCGGGCGGCCGGGCGAAGGGGGCGCGGCGGCGGCGTTTTGGAGCGCGGGCGGGCGGACAGAGGCCGGCGCGGTGGGAATGGAGCGCGCGCCCCAAGCGTGGATTTTGACGCGCCACCGTTGCTTTCCGGCAGCAGGGCGGCCAAAAGCGCGGTAAAGGCCGAAGGGATCTTCCGGCTGGAAGTGAATGGGTTTTCAGGCAGCTTGCGTGAATCATGGGCGCGCCTCATGGTCGCGCCATGAGCAATCCTTCCGAGTGGCGTCAGCCCGATTCACCGCGCTCCGGTCGCGAGCCGATCTTCAACGTGCCGGCGGTCGTGGCCGCGCTGATTGGCGTTTTCCTGCTTGTGCACGGGTTTCGCGAACTGGTGAGCGACGATTTCATCTGGCTGTACCAGCTGGCCTTCGTGCCGGCGCGCGTGACCTGGTGGCTGCAGCCGGATGACTTCATGCAGCGCCTGGCGGCCAGCCTTCAGGGGCTGCCGCCCGACGCGGCCAGCGGCCAGCTGGCGTTGGGGCGGCTGATCGTCGCCAGCGGCTCGCTGGCGCCGTGGAGCGTCGTCACCCACGCCTTCCTGCATGGCTCATGGACGCACGTTATCCTGAATTCGGTCTGGTTGCTGGCCTTTGGCGCGCCGCTGGCCAACCGGTTCGGCGCGGTGCGGTTCACCGTTTTCTTCTTCATCTGCGCCATCGGCGGGGCGTTCGCCCATTACCTGTCGGGGCCGATGGAGGTGATTCCAATGATTGGCGCCTCCGGGGCGATCTCGGGTTGCATGGGGGCGGCGGTGCGTTTCGCCTTCAACGTGCGCGGCGGCCTGTTCGGCGGCCCCGCCAGCGTTCACCTGGCGCGGGCCGACAGCCTGGTCGAAACCTTCCGCAACCGCCGGGCGATGATGTTCGCCGGGGCGTGGTTCATCACCAATATCCTGTTTGGCGTTCTGGCGCGGCCATTGGGCGTGAGCGACTCCATCGTGGCGTGGCAGGCCCATATCGGCGGCTTCCTCACCGGCATGCTGCTGTTCGGCTTTTTCGATCCCCATCCGGCCGGATCAAGCGCTTCTGAATGGATGCGCGATACAGACTGATTGCAATGGCGGCGGGTTGCGGACAGTATTTGCTGCCGGGGCCCGGACAACCGGCGCCGGCGCATGACCACACGGAACTGGCGACGCTGGCTGGCGGCGGAGGGGGCAGGCGGAACGGGGAGCGGGCGGAGGGAGAGCGACCATGACAGTTGCGCGCATTCTGGCCGACAAGGGCCGGAACGTCACATCGATCGAGCCGGAAGCGTCCTTGCGCGACGCCGCAGATCTGATGGCCGGGCAGGGCATTGGCGCCGTGCTTGTCCTTGATGCGGCGCGCACCCTCATGGGCATCCTGTCCGAACGCGATGTGGTGCGGGCCGTCTCCCGGCGAGGGCCGGAGGTGCTGCGGGACGAGGTGCGGTTTCACATGACGCGCGACGTCACCAGCTGCACAACGGCCGCCGCGGTCAATGAGCTCATGGCCCTGATGACGGCCAGCAAGTTTCGCCATGTGCCCGTGGTTGAGAACGGCAAGGTCATCGGCGTCATTTCGATCGGCGACGTGGTAAAGTTCCGGCTGGCCGAGATCGAAAGCGAACACCAGGCCCTGCGCGAGTATATCGCCACGGCCTGAGGCCCGGGAGTTGCTGACGTATCCCGGGCGGCGGCGTCAGTTCTTTTGCATTCTGAACAGACGTGAAGGCGCGTAGCCACGCCGCGTTCGCGGACGGCCGGAACGCGCGCCCGGATGGGGAAGGGGGCGGCTGCGCCTGCCGCCGCCTTGCCTCAGCTGGACATATCCACCAGCTCCAGCATCTCTTCCAGTTCCGGCAGGCAACGCTCCGCCGCGTCCGCGCCCAGTTGCATGGCTTCTGTGGCCCGGTGGAAGTCGAACAGGCCGATCTGGCCGAGGCGCGGGCTGATCATGAGGTTGGGCGGATCGCCGGCCAGCCGTGAGCGCGAGATACGATCCTGGGTGATGTTGAAGGCGTCCATCATCACCGTGCCGATGCCCGGCGCGCCGTCCGGGCGGCGGGCGAAGCGGCCGATGCGGCGGGCGGCGCCAAGGGCGCCGAGAATGCCGCCGTGCTTTTCAGCCGCTTCATCCGGCGTCGCCCCGGCCACGTCGTCTTCAAGCGGCCCGTGCGAGGGGATGGTGCTGGCGCGGTTGGAGCGCAGGTCGCCGTTCAGATTGATGGCCAGCACGAACTCGGCCCCCAGCGCCCGCGCCACGGTGACCGGAATCGGGTTGACCAGCGCGCCGTCCATCAGCCAGCGGCCGCCAATGCAGACGGGGTCGAAAATGCCAGGCAGGGCATAGGAGGCGCGCATGGCGTCCACCACCGGCCCGCGCGTCAGCCAGACCTCATGGCCGCTGCCCAGCTCCGTCGCCACGGTGGCGAAGCGGCCGGGCAGGTCTTCCATGCGCAGGCGGCCGATGTCCTGCTCCAGCAACTGGCGCAGCCGGTTGCCGCTGATCAGGCCGGAGCCGCCCATGGAGAAATCCATGAGGCCCATGACGCGCCGGCGGGTGAGCGAGGTCGCGAACTCCTCCAGGATGTCGAGGGAGCCGGTGGCGAAGCAGCCGCCAACCACGGCGCCAATGGACGTGCCGACCACCACGTCGGGGGTGAAACCGGCCTTCTCCAGCACGCGCAGGGCGCCGATGTGGGCCCAGCCGCGCGCCGCGCCGCCGCCGAGCGCCAGACCAAGGCGGACCGGCCGTCGCGGCTGGAGCGGGCTGCGCGGCCGACGCGGCGGCGTTTGAGCTGTTTCGCCGGACCCGGCCTGCGGTGAGGCCGTGGAAGCCTCGCCTGTCTCCACCGCCTCGCCGGCGGGCGCTGCGGCGACCGTTTCTTCCTGGGGACCACCGGAAGGTCCGCCGCGGCGAAACTGCATGAAGGTCCTTGCATCAAACATGCTGATACCCGTTCGTGACCACGCGACCTGCGGAAGCGGGCGCCGCCGGAAAAACCTGAAGCCCCTGCGTGGACGCACCTGTCGCCGGCAGGCGTTTCAGGCCGCCGGCGCGCCCGCCGCGGCGCCGCCTGATCGTCCTTCTTTTTGGATGACCATGGAAATCAATATGACTGACAAAATGTTACATGCGTGTGGAATATGGCGATTTCCCGTGCCTGAACGCCGCGCGGCCGGGGCGCTCCCCTCAGCGCTGGATTAGTCCACAAAGCGGAGCGGCTGGTCGGGGCGGGCGCCGTCGCCGGTTTCGATAACCCGGTAAAAGCAGCTGGCCCGGCCGGTGTGGCAGCACCCGCCATCGCCGCCAACCCGCACCCGGATCCACACGGCGTCCTGGTCGCAGTCGACGCGCATTTCGACGATGCGCAGCACCTGGCCGGAGGTGTCGCCCTTGCGCCACAGGGTCTGGCGCGACCGGGACCAGAACCAGCCTTCGCCGGTTTCAATGGTCTTCTGCAAGGCTTCGGCGTTCATGTGCGCCACCATCAGGACATCGCCGGTGTCCGCATGGGTGGCGACGCAGGTGACCAGTCCGCTGGCGTCAAAGGCGGGGGTCAGCCGGGCGCCTTCCTCAACGTCGTGAGCAGCGCCGCGCGGGGGAAAGGCGCCGTGATGGTTGCACATGGCTTGGCTCCCGGTGCTGGCGAATGGTGCGGGAAATCGCCGGGTCAGCGCCCCGGCAAAAAAGGCGCCGCCCGCAAAGGAAAACGGATCTGAGACTGAGGGGCTGGGACTGGCGGCGGATCGGGATCCGCCGGCCGCAGCCATCAGGCGCCGGCGCGAACCAGGGTCATGAAGCGCGCCTGTTCAGCCGGGTCCTCGCGGAACACGCCGCTGAAACGCGAGGTGATCGTCATGGAGCCCTGCTTCTGGATGCCGCGCATCGACATGCACATATGCGCCGCCTCGACCATCACCGCCGCGCCGCGTGGCCGCAGGCGCGCGTCGATGGTGTCGAGAATCTGGGCCGTCATCGTTTCCTGGGTTTGCAGGCGATTGGCGAAGATGTCGACGACGCGCGCCAGCTTGGACAGGCCAACGACGCCGCCGTTGGGATAATAGGCGATATGGACCCTGCCCGTGAACGGCACCATGTGATGCTCGCAATGCGAGAAAAACTGGATATCGCGAAGCAGGACCATGTCGTCATAGCCGCCGACCTCGGCAAAAACCCGGTCCAGCTGGGCCTCAGGGTCCTGCCGGTAACCGCCGTACAGCTCTTCATAGGCTTTCACGACCCGGCGGGGCGTATCCACCAGCCCCTCGCGATCGGGGTTGTCGCCGGCCCAGGCGATGAGCGTGCGCACCGCCGCCTCGGCTTCCTCCCGCGTCGGGCGGTCAAAATCGGGTCCGATAACCTGCTTGTCGGCGTTGGCCGGGGCCAACCGCGCGGACAAGGACTTAACCACACTGTCCATGTGGGGCCTCCCGCTGTCGATCATTACATTCCACTCTTCAAGACGCCGCCCGCGCAAGCCCGGGACGGCGCGCCGGTCGCCATGCGACGCGGCAGCATGCGACGCCGTCTCAACGCAAAGGTCGGTCGTCATCGCGGTGATCCGGAAGGTCGGCTCCGGCAAGCCAGCAGAGCCATGCCTGGATCAGCCGACCCCATCTATATAGGAGGGGGGCCGGTTGATCCTAGCCCTGAATTCCCGCCGCGGACGATTGTTGCATGCAACACCATCGGGCGCCAGCGGCGGCGGCCGGGCCATGGAGGCGACCACGGCTCCCCCGGCGAGGCTGGCGTCGGGGCCCAGGGCTTTGCCCATACCCATATTGCGCTTATGTAACCGGGTGCGCGCTCCGGTCACCGCTGCGGCGTACAGGAAACATTTCCGCGGGTTGGGCTGTCAGGGCGCGCGCCGGTCAGCCAGAAACGGCGGATCGATCAGAATTCGCTCAAAACAGGGAAAGCTGGAGTGGTTTCCGGTCCAGATTGATGGGAAACTGCTCCAGGAACGCCATATGCTCGACGACGTGTATAACCGGCGCATTCTGACGCTGGCCGCCAATATCCCGCGCATCGGCCGGCTTGAGGCCCCCGATGGCACGGCGGAGGCGCATGCGCGCCTGTGCGGCTCCCGGGTCACTGTGGACGTTCGTGTGGCGGATGGCCGCATCGTCGATTTCGCCCATGACGTGAAAGCCTGCGCCCTGGGGCAGGCATCGTCAGCGATCATGGCCAGCCATGTGATTGGGGCCGATCTGGCCGAGCTCGAAGAGCTGCGCGAGCGCGTGTGGCGCATGCTGGACGCCGATGGCGCGCCTCCGGAAGGCAAGTGGGCCGAATGCGCCCTGCTGGAGCCAATTCGCGCCTATCGCGCCCGCCACGCTTCGACGCTGCTGACCTTTGACGCGACGCTCGCGGCCATGAGGCAGGCGCTGGGGATAGGGTGATGGTGGGGCGGTCGGGCCTGGACGCGACCGGGCGTCTGGGAGGCCTGGTGCTTCAAGGGGGCGCCATTCTTCGGGAAAAACGCGCTCTCGCCATGAAATCTGGCCATGAAAAAAGGCAGCCGTCTGGCTGCCTTTTTTTCACGTGGCGCTGACGAACTGGCTTACCAGAGCGCGCGCATGTTGAACGAATAGGCGGCGCTGACGCCGGCCGTGTACTGGTTGCGGGAGCCAACCCGCTGGACGATCGGGCTGTCGCCGGCGTCTCCCATCAGGCGGTCATAACCGCCGAACACGGTGGTGGTGAGCTCGTCGGACCAGGTGTACGAAGCCGAGGCGACCACGCCCAGGGAGTTGATGCCGCCCCTGGCCTTGTAGGGCTGGACAAAGCCCGCGGTCATCAGGGCGTCCTCGAAGCGGACGCCGAACATGTTGTCGTTATAGCGGTTGCTGCCCCACTTCAGGCGCGGGCCGACCGCCAGGGTCAACCGGTCGAAGCTCTTGACGAAATCAAGACCGACCGAGCCGACGAAGCCATGCACATTGCCGACGGCGTAACGCGCCTCGATGCGGGCGCGCAGGAATTCCGTCGGCCACAGGTCGAGGAAGACGCCAGGCTGCACCGACCAGCCCGCGTCGTGGATGCCCCACAGGCGACGCTCGGAGCCGGAATAACGGCCTGGGCCGTAGCCGGCCACGACGCCGGCGCGCAACCAGGAGGTGTCGTAGAGAGACAGGCTGGCGCTGTCGTCCGGCGAGGTGAATTTCGGCCGTTCGCCTAAATAACGGTAGCTGATCGAGGGCGAGCCGAAGAACGTCATGCGGTCGGAGCCGGGCCAGGCCGACGATACGCCGATTGTGCCCTTGACCGTGACGATCCACTGGTCGGACGACACGGGCGTATTGTTGAACATGATGTCCGAACGTTCGCCATAATCCGCCGACTGGGCCTGAACGCCTCCGGCGAAAACGGCTGGCATGACAACAGCTGCGAGGGCGGCGGAAAATCTGGACAGGCGGCTTGGCACGGCTCGGGATGCTTTCGTTGCTGCGTTTGGCGCTCAGTATACGAAAAAGATTCTTAACAGGCGGCAAGCGCCAGCCTGAATCAGCGGCAAGGTTAATGTTACGCTAACGAAACCGCCAGCGCTGGTCTGGGGCGGCAATGTGGCGGCATCGCGGCGGACAATTCCTGGCCGGGGATATGCCGCAGCCAGATGCGCGCCAGCCAGAGGTTTCGCAAGCCGGCCCCAACCAGGCGCACGGCCCAGCGCACCAGGCGCCGCGGTGAAAATGCGGGCTGGCGTTCGGGCCGTCCTGATCTCATATCTGCGCTGTGATGATGACGGAACGTCCCGATCTCCGCCCCCATATCCGGCGTCTCCCGGCGCAGGCCGGCATGGCGCTGATCCGCGCCTACCAGTTGAGCCTCTCAGGGCTGGTCGGGCGGCAGTGCCGGCATTTGCCGTCGTGCTCCGCCTATACGTCCGAGAGCATCGGCCGGTTCGGCCTGTGGGCCGGCGGCTGGATGGGGCTGGCGCGCATCTGCCGCTGCCAGCCATGGGGGACGCATGGCCTCGATTTTCCTCCGCAACGGCGGCCGGCCGCCGCCCGCTGGTGGACGCCATGGCGCTACGGACGCTGGCGCGGGGTCGAGGATCGCGCGGGTGTGGGAGATGACGCCCCAGACGGCCCGCGGCCGGTTTTCCGCTGTGACTGAAGGGCCGCTTCCGGCGCGTAAAACGTTGGAACGGCGCGGGCCGATTGCCTGTCGGGCGCATGCGGGGTAAATGCTGGCGGACGTCGTGGCGCATGCGCGCCCATGCGGCCGCCGGCCGCTGCGGGCCGCCGTGACGCAGGCTGCGGCGTGGTCCGTCCTGTCCTTCACATGTTTGCAATGCCGGAGACAGCGCAGCTATCAACGGCCTTGCGTCAACCGCTTACCTGCCCAGTTCGCAGGAGTGAGCCGAGGATCCGATGATCAACGTTACATTTCCCGATGGCGCCGCGCGCCAGTTCCCCGAAGGCATTTCCGGTTTCGAGATCGCGAAGGGCATTTCGCCCTCGCTGGCGAAGCGCACCGTGGCCATGGCGCTGGACGGCGTGCTGGCCGATCTGGCCGACCCGATCACCCGCGACGCCAAAATCGAATTCATCAACCGGGATGATCCGCGCGCCCTGGAGCTGATCCGCCATGACGCCGCCCACGTGCTGGCGGAGGCGGTGCAGAGCCTGTGGCCGGGAACCCAGGTCACCATCGGGCCGGTCATCGAGAACGGGTTCTATTACGACTTTGCCCGCGACGAACCGTTCAGCCTCGAGGATTTTCCCGCCATCGAGAAGAAGATGCGCGAGATCATCGCCCGCGACGCGCCGTTCACCAAGGAAGTGTGGTCGCGTGAGCAGGCGAAGGAATTCTTCGCGGCGAAGGGCGAAAACTACAAGGTGGAGCTGATCGACGCCATTCCGGCGGGCGACGACCTGCGCATCTACCGCCAGGGCGAATGGCTCGACCTGTGCCGTGGGCCGCACATGACCTCCACCGGCAAGATCGGCGCCGCCTTCAAGCTGATGAAGGTGGCGGGCGCCTACTGGCGCGGCGACAGCAACAATCCGATGCTGACCCGCATCTACGCCACCGCCTTCGCGAAGCAGGATGACCTCGACCTCTATCTGAAGCAGCTGGAGGAGGCGGAGCGTCGCGACCATCGTCGCCTCGGTCGTGAGATGGATCTGTTCCACTTCCAGGAGGAGGGGCCGGGCACCGTCTTCTGGCATCCGAAGGGCTGGACCCTGTTCCAGGGCATCATCTCCTACATGCGCCGCCGTCTTGCCGGCGACTATGATGAGGTGAACGCGCCGCAGATCCTCGACAAGAGCCTGTGGGAGACCTCCGGTCACTGGGACTGGTACCGTGAGAACATGTTCGCGGCCCAGTCGGCCGGCGATGAGGCCGAGGACAAGCGCTGGTTCGTGCTGAAGCCGATGAACTGCCCGGGCCACGTGCAGATCTTCAAGCACGGCCTGAAGTCGTATCGCGACCTGCCGTTGCGCATGGCCGAGTTTGGCGTCGTGCACCGCTACGAGGCCTCTGGCGCCATGCACGGGCTGATGCGCGTGCGCGGCTTCACCCAGGACGACGCCCACGTGTTCTGCACCGAGGACCAGCTGGCGGAAGAATGCCTGAAGATCAACGACCTGATCCTCTCGACCTATTCCGACTTCGGCTTCGACAAGATCGTGGTGAAGCTGTCGACCCGCCCGGAAAAGCGCGTCGGCTCCGACGCCCTGTGGGATCACGCCGAGGCGGTGATGGGCCGGGTGCTGAAGCAGATCGAGGCGCAGTCCGGCGGCCGTATCCAGACGGCGGTCAATGAGGGCGAGGGCGCGTTCTACGGGCCGAAGTTCGAATATGTGCTGCGCGACGCCATCGGTCGTGACTGGCAGTGCGGCACCACCCAGGTGGACTTCAACCTGCCGGAACGTTTCGGCGCGTTCTACATTGACGCCGACGGCCAGAAGAAAACGCCGGTGATGGTGCACCGCGCCATCTGCGGCTCGATCGAGCGCTTCACCGGCATCCTGATCGAGCACTTCGCCGGCCACTTCCCGCTGTGGCTGGCGCCGGAGCAGGTGAAGGTGCTGACCATCACCCAAGACGGCGACGCCTACGCCCGTGAGGTGGCCGAAGCGGCGAAGCGGGTCGGCCTGCGCGCCGGCCTCGACCTGCGCAACGAGAAAATCACCTACAAGGTCCGCGAACATTCGCTGGCCAAGGTTCCCGTGCTGCTGGTGGTGGGCAAGAAGGAAGCGGCGGAGCGCACCGTGTCGATCCGGCGGCTTGGCTCGCAGGAGCAGCGCTCCATGGGGCTCGACGAGGCGCTGGCCATGCTGCAACTGGAGGCGCTGCCGCCGGACCAGAAGCGCCTGCGCGCGCCCGACGCCGTGGCCGATGCGGCGGCAGTGGAGCTGGACGGCAAACGCGTGGTCGCTGGCCAGCTTTGAGCCGCAAGGCGCGATGAGAAGCAAGGCCAGGTGACGCAAGACCTTGTGACGCACGGCCTGGTGAGAAGATAAAGCGGCCCCGGAGCTTATGGCTCCGGGGCCGTTATTTTGCGGTTTACCTGACGGGAAAGCATGGAGACCCGCAACGGGCGGGCAAGACGGGCGGGCAAGACGGGCGGGCGCCACGGGCGCGGACACGACGGGCGCCCTCCTGTTCGCCAGTTGTGTTTCAGCCCATGCTTCGGGTGGGGCGTTTTATCCTTCCGCAGCGGCTGGCTGGCGCCGGGCGCGAAGCGGGCGGGCGACGTGGCGGGCGAACAGGCGGCGGTTGACGTCGGCGTCCGGCTCCGCGTCGGCGAGGGCGAGGCGCACGGCGTCGCGCAGCCGCGTGGCGATGAAATCAGCGTAAATCGCCGGGGCGTCGAAGGGCAGCGGCGGATCGGCCTCATCCAGCGGCACGAACACCCCGACCCGCAGGGCTGGCCAGGCCCGTTTCAGCCGGCGCACCGTCTGGCGGGCGTGGGCGGCCGAGGCAACGTTGAGATAGGTGATCACCGCCGTGTCGACGCCATCCAGCGGCAGCGTCAGCCTGCCGAAACCGGCGATGTCGGAGAATGGCGCCAGGCTGGTTTCCGCGCCCTGCGCCTGAAGAGTCTGGGCCAGCATCGCCGCCGCCACGTCGTCCAGTTCACTGCGGCCGCCGACCAGCAGCAGGCGGCGACCTTCGCCGTCCGGCAGCACCAGGGCCGGCGCTTCGTCCGGCGCCGGTTGCGCCGCATCGTGGGCGTCCGCCTCCGCCTCCCTGCCGGGGCGCAGCCTGGCGAGTACGCCGCGTTGCAGCCTGGCGGCCGCGCTGGCGGTCAGACCTTCGGCTTCGCCGGCGGCCTCCCGTCCGTTTTCCTCCTCCGCCTCTTCCTCCAGGGCGATGTCGGTCAGATTGGCGACCAGCGCCTGGGCGGTGGCGGCGAAGCGGGCGCGCTGCGCTTCATCCAGCACGCCGCGCTGGCGATCGGTTTCGCCGATGCGTAGCGCCGGCAGGCCGATGTCGCCATAATAATCGACCAGATATCCGGTCTCCAGATAGTCCTCGGCGTTGTCGGTAGCCTCGTGGGGATCGCCGGCCAGCAACCGCTGGTAGAGGCGCTGGTGCGGCTCCAGCACCGGCGTATTGCCCAGCAGCACGTCGAGAAAGGCGAACTGGGGCGCGTGGCGGCCCAGCACCATCAGGCAGACGGTGATCGGCGTGGAGAGCACAAGGCCGACGGGGCCCCAAAGGGACGTCCAGACGATCGCCGCGACGATGATCGCCATGGGGGAAAGGCCGGTGCGGGAGCCGTAGAGCCAGGGCTCGATGATGTTGTTGCTGATGAGTTCGACCACAATGAACAGCGCCGCCGTCCACAGCAGCAGCGTCCAGCCCGGCGAGACGGCGAGAGCGAGAAACAGCGGGATCATCATGCCGATGACCGGACCGATATAGGGGACAAAACGCAGCGCCAGGGTCAGCAGGCCCCACAGCATGGCGTTGGGAATGCCGATCAGCCACAGGCCAATGGCGATGGGGATGGCGTAAAGGGTGTTCACCACCAGCTGCATCAGCAGGTAGTGGCCGACGCGGGCGCCGGCGTCCTGCAACGCCTCGGTGGTGCGATAGAGATCGCCGGCGCCGGCCAGGCGGATGAAGCGGTCGCGCAGGTCCTCGCGCTCCAGCAACATGAAGATCACCACAACGATGATCAGGCCGGCGGTGGCGAAGGGGCTGACCAGCGGCATGACGACGTTGCGCAGGATCTCCACCGGGCCTTCGCGGGTGACGATCTCCACCGGCAATGGTTTCTGCGGCGCTGGCGGCCGCTCGCTGGCCGGCGCCGGAGCCTCTGGCGCGTCGGCTTCTCCCTGGGGCGCCGCCGGGGCGGGTTTTTCAATCTCGGCGCCGATGCGGGCGACGGCGCGATTGATGCGGTCGATCATCCCGCCGCCGGCGCCCAGCTGCTTCAGCGACTGCACCTTCTGGACGATGTTGGCCTGATAGGTCGGGATGTTGGCGGCGAGGCTGGTGATCTGGGAGGCGACGATGAAGCTGAACAGGCCGATGATGGCGAACGCCACGGTGACGGTGAAGATCACCGCCGGAACCCTGGGCGCTGACCATTTGCGCAGGAAATTGACGATGGGCGCCAGGGTAAAGGTGAGGAGGATCGCCACTGCCAGCGGCATGAAGATTTCCCGCCCCACATACAGCAGCCCGGCCAGCACGACGAGGGTGAGCAGGGAGGCGGCTGACGGGCGGGCGATGTCCGGGGCAGCCGGCGGTGGATTCAGCACAGGCGGGGCGGAAGGGCGGGCGGTGTCGCGAACTGGCGCCATGTATGATCGTTCCCCCGGTCAGCCCCGCCCGGCAGGGGGCGGGCGCGCCTCGCAGAAGGAACGCGGAAGGCGGGAAGTCGTTCCGCTGTTCAACCTGCTGGCTGACAGCAGGCTCCGCGCCGCCTACTGGCTGACAAGCACTTCCACATCGCGGTTGGCGCCGGATTCCACCTTGAATTCACGCGTGTGCACCTTGCCGTCATAGCGGGCGATGACGACGTAATCGCCTTCCGCCAGCACGACGGAGGGGAAGGCGCCGATCTCTTCGCGAATGACGTCGCCGCCGGGGGTCAGCACGCTGAAAGCGGTGCCGGCGAAGGCTTCGCCCCCTGGCGTCTGAACCAGCTTCAGGGTGACGACGGCGGCGCGGTGGTGCAGGGTGGCTTCGGTAATCTTGCCGGGCTCCACCTTCAGGTCCGCCCGCATCACGGCGTTCGAATCGCCATAGGTGGAGACCACATGGTAGACGCCTTCGGGAAGGCGGATGGTCACGCCGGGCGGCGCGTTCTCCACCACGCGGCGGCCTTCCAGGTCCTGCCCCACAGGCACGAACACCGAGACGCGCATCTGCGCGGATGGGATCGGCGTATCGCCAACGGCGCCGAGAACCTTCAGCCCGCCGGCGTTGATGGCCAGCTTCACCTGCCGGTCCGAGGTGAGATCGACCCGCTGCATGGCGCTGGCGTAGCCATAGGCGGCGTGCACCATGTAGACGCCGGGCTTCAGGCGCAGGGTCGGCGTCGCCTCGGTCGACTCGGCGACAGGCCGGGCGATCTCGCCATTCGGGTCGGGGGCGTCGGCGTAAACCCGCCACACCAGGCCGCTGTGCAGGGCGAGGCCGTGGCCGGGGGTGGAGCCGAGGGTGGCGCTGAGCGACAGGCGCAAAAGCTTCTCCGCCTGTTCAGGTTCAGGCAGGGGCGCTGTCAGCGAACCGGCCTCGCCGTGGGCGGGCGGCGTCGCCAGGGTGGGGGCGGGCGCGGCTGGGGCAGGAACTGCTGGCCCGGGCGCTGGCTCCGGCGCGGCTGTCTGGCTCGCGTCCTGCCCGGATGCGGGAAGGACAGGCGCAAAAATAACCGTCGCCAAAGCGGCCATGGCGACAACCGTTTGCTTCCTCACGTTTCGCATTCCCGCTATTTCACCGTCCAGACGCCTGCCAGACGCCTGCCATCCTGTGTGCAGGTCGATCACGCCTATTTTCGGGCGCCTGGCGGTTGTCATGCATCGCGGCCCGTAGCGGCGCAAGCCTTGCGGACGTTATAAGGGCCGTCTGCAAGCGCCGGACGGGCCGGTCGGGTCGGCGTTTACCCCGGAAAATCGCATGGACCCGTCAGAAAGGTGATCCGTGACAGAGATGCTCAAGCTGATGGCCGCCCGCCGCTCGGTTCCGCCCGCCGGTCTGAAAGAGCCGGGCCCTTCACACTCCCAGATCGAAGATCTGCTGCGGCTGGCCAGCCGCGTGCCGGATCACGGCAAGCTGGCGCCGTGGCGCTTCATTGTCATCGCCGGCGAGGGCCGGGAGCGGATTGGCGCGGTGATCGCGGCGGCGGCGCGCGCCGACCAGCCGGACGCACGGCCGGAGCAGATTGAGGCGGAGCGCGCCCGCATGACCATGGCGCCGGTGATCGTCGCGGTGGTGTCCACGGCGCGGCCACACGTGAAAATTCCGCTGTGGGAGCAGGAGCTGTCCGCCGGCGCGGTGTGCATGGCCCTGACCCAGGCTGCCTGCGCCATGGGCTTCGCCAGCTCGTGGCTCACCGGCTGGCTGGCGTTCGACCGGCGGGTGCTGGGGGCGCTTGGGGTTCGCCCCGACGAGCGGATCGCCGGCTATATCCATATCGGCTCCGCCACCGCCGTTCCGCCGGATCGCGAGCGGCCTGATCTGGCCGAAATCGTTTCCTGGTATGGGGAAAGCTGATGTTTTACGAAGCAGCGCGCCGCCGCGAGTTTCTGGCGCACGACCCGTTCAAGGCGCTGGTGGCGCCGCGTCCCATCGGCTGGATCAGCTCGATGAGCGCGGCGGGGGCGATCAATCTGGCGCCCTACAGCTTCTTCAACGGCTTCTCCACCGATCCGGCCATCGTCGGCTTCTCCACCGGCGGCTACAAGGATTCCATCGCCTTTGTCGAGGAAACGAAGGAATTCACCTGCAGCATCGCCACCTGGGACCAGCGTTTCGCCATGAGCGAGACATCGGCGCCGCTGGCGCGCGGCGTCAATGAGTTCGATCACGCCGGGCTTGAGATGGAGCCGTCGGTGCTGGTGAAGCCGCCGCGGGTGCGCGGGGCGCCGGCGGCGCTGGAGTGCCGCTACCTGCAAACCGTGCGGCTGGACGATCTGGAGGGGCGCGACACCGACTGGAAGCTGGTGCTCGGCCAGGTCGTGGGCGTCTACATCGACGACCGCTTTATCCGCGACGGCATGATCGACACGGCGGCGATGCGGCCGATCGCCCGCCTGGGCTTCCGGGACTATTCGGTGGTCAACGAAGTGTTTTCCATCAAGCGCCCCGAAGGCGGCGGCGACTGAGCGGCAAGCCCCATCGCGCGCCACGCGCCCAGGTGGTCGCGCGCCACGCGCCCAAGTGATCAAGCGCCCATGTGATATGACAGCCGGCGGATCAGGCGCGCCGGCGCCTTTACGCCTGCCCGGCCCGGGCCAAAGTGCGCCGGGCGCGCAGCAGGTGCGGCCTGTCGATCATCTGGCCGTTGATGTTGATCACCCCGAGGGCGTCATTGGCGGCGAATGCGTCGACGATGGCGCGGGCTTCGGCGATGGCGGCGGCCGACGGCGTGAACCGTTCGTGGATCACCGGAATCTGCGCCGGGTGAATGGCGAGCTTGCCGGAGAAGCCGTCGCGCAGGGCGTCGGCGCATTCCCGGTCCAGCCCTTCCGGGTCCCTAAGGCCGGTGAACACGGTGTCGATCGCGGCGACGCCAGCGGCGCTGGCCCCGAACAGCAGCAGCGAGCGGGCGAGACGGAACGGCCCGGTGAACTGGCCGGCCGCGTCCCGGTTGGCCTGGGCGCCAATGTCGGCGGACAGGTCCTCCGCGCCCCAGGACAGGGCGATGAGGCGGCGGCTGGCGCCGGCGTAGCTGCCAAGGCCGAAAATGCTGGCCCCGGTTTCGGTGGCGACAGGCATGATGACGGTGGCGCCGTCCGGCAGGTCGAATTCCGCCTCGCGCACGGCGATCTTGGCGGCCAGATGGGAAATGTCGGCGCCGCCCGATGACTTGGGCAGCACGACGCCATCGGGGGCCGCCGCCATCACCACATCGAGATCGGCGTCGGTCAGCCCGGAATCCAGCGCGTTGACCCGGACAAACAGGCGTGGCCGTCCCGCGGCTCCGCGCGCCTCGCGGACAAAGTCCCGGGTTGTGACCCGCGCCTGGTCCTTCTGGCCGATGGCGACGGAATCCTCCAGGTCGATGATCAGCGCGTCGGCGCCGGAATCCAGCGCTTTCGCCATTTTTTTGGGACTGTCGCCAGGGACGAAAAGAAAGGAGCGCATCGGGAATGTCCGGTGGGAGAAAATCAGGCGGGACGGCGGCGCATGAAGGCCTGGCGGCGGCATTCGGCCACCAGGGTTCCATCCTGTTTGTAGGCCCGGTGGATGAAGTCGACGACCCCAGCGTCCGGCCGTGATTTCGATACGCGCGCCGCTGCGACTTCGGTGGCCACGCGCACGGTGTCGCCCTCGAACAGCGGGGCCGGGAAGCGCACGTCCGTCATCCCCAGGTTGCCGATGGTGGTGCCCATGGTGGTGTCGTTCACCGAAATGCCGATCATCAGGCCAAGGGTGAACAGCGAATTGACCAGCGGCCGTCCCCACTCCGTCTCGGTGGCGCAAAAATGCGCGTCGATGTGCAGGGGCTGCGGGTTGAGGGTCATGTTGGAGAACAGCATGTTGTCCGCCTGGGTCACCGTCCGGGTCAGGCGGTGGGCGAAGGTCCGGCCAACGGTGAAGTCCTCGAACCACAGGCCCCCGCGCGGATGGCGTCCGCCAACGTCCGGCCGGGATGTGTCGTTCTCGTGCGTCATGTCGCTCCCTTGTCTTCGCGCCTGTTCATTGCTGCGTTTGTCCGCAGCTTCCGGCGGCATTCACTGGCGATGAACCATGAGCCCGCCTGCCTGCGCAGGCATGATGCGTGTGCCGCAGCTCGCAGGATCGCTGGAACATCCTCAGTAGCCGAATTGCTCGCGCAGGATGCGTTCGTCAAGGCTGTGCCCCTGATCGTGCAACAGCACCAGTTGCAGGGAGGGGTCCTTGCGCACCTCGACGCGGTGCGCGCGGCGGACCTCGTGGCCGTCGGCGACGGCCGCGACCGGACGCTTTTCGGGCTCCAGCACCTCAATGGCGATCCTGGCGTGATTGGGCAGCAGGGCGCCGCGCCAGCGGCGGGGGCGGAACGGGGCCAGGGGCGTCAGCGCCAGCAACGGCGCGTTCAGCGGCAGGATCGGGCCGTTCGCCGACAGGTTGTAAGCGGTGGAGCCGGCCGGGGTCGCCACCAGAACGCCATCAGCAGTGAGCTCTTCCATGCGCACCTGACCGTCGACGGAAATCCGCAGCTTGGCCGCCTGATGGGTCTGGCGCAGCAGGCTGACCTCATTGATGGCGTGGGCGGTGGTTTCATCCCCGTTGTGATCGATGGCGCGCATCAGCAGCGGATGGATGATGGAGCGTTGCGCCGCCGCCAACCGCTCGATCAGGTTATCCTCGCAATAATCGTTCATCAGGAAGCCGACGGAGCCGCGATGCATGCCGTAGATCGGCTTGTCGCGGCCCATGAAGCGGTGCAGGGTTTGCAACATCAGCCCGTCGCCGCCGAGGGCGACGATGACTGAAGCCTGTTTGGGGTCAACGCCGCCATAGCGTTCTTCAAGCCTGACCCTGGAATCCTGGGCTTCCGGATTGTCGCTGGCGACAAAGCCGATCGACGAATAGCTGCGTGGCATGTTCCGCCCGAATGCTCCATTCAAGGGATGGCGCTGGTTCACGCCTTTCCCGAACGCGGTGGGGCGCATGGCGCCGCGATATGAATGACACGTCCGGCAGGACAAGGGAACCGCACGGGGCGGCGCGCCGGCCGGGCCCATTCGGGTCGAGGCCCCCGGCGGCCGTCAGGCGCTGCCGATCAGGATGCCCGCCGCCAGCACCAGCGCGCCGCCCAGCACCACCTGGAGGGCGGCGCGGAAGAAGGGGGTCTCCATGTAACGGTTCTGGATCCATGCGATGGCCCACAGTTCGCAGAACACCAGCACGACGGCGACGGCGGTGGCGGTCCAGAAATCGCGGATGAGATAGGGCAGGGCGTGGCCAAGCCCGCCCAGCATGGTCATGAGCCCGCAGGCGAGGCCGCGCTTGATGGGCGAGCCCCGGCCCGAGAGCTTGCCGTCGTCATGCACCGCCTCGGTGAAGCCCATGGAAATGCCGGCGCCAACCGAGGCGGAGAGGCCGACGAGAAAGGTCTGCCAGGTGTCCTGGGTGGCGAAAGCGGCGGCGAAGATGGGCGCCAGCGTCGACACCGAGCCATCCATCAGGCCGGCGAGACCGGGCTGGATATAGGTGAGGATCAATTGCCGGCGTTCGGCGGCGCGCTCGTCCTCCTGAATTTCAGCCGGCGTCAGGCGCTGTTCCAGCGCGCCGGCCAGCGCTTCGTGCTGTTTTTCCTGAAGGGCGAGGTCGCCGAGGAGCTTGCGGGTGGCCGCGTCGGTCACCCGTTCGGCCGCCGTGGCGTAGAATCGCCAGGCCTGCTCCTCCATGGCGGCGGCGGCGGCGCGAACCTTGTCGATGCCCAGCGGGCGCACCAGCCAGTCCGGCTTGCGGGTGTAATAGCCGCTGACGTGTTCGCGGCGGATCAGCGGAATCGTATTGCCGAAGCGGGCCTGGTGCAGGGCGATCAGGGCGTCGCGATGGGCGTGCTCTTCCGCGGCCATGCGCTCGAAAATCCGCGCTGTATCAGGAAAATCCTCACGCAGGCCATCGGCGTAGGCGAGGTAAATCCGCGCGTCGTCCTCCTCGGAGGAGATGGCGAGGGCGAGAATTTCCTGTTCGGAGAGGGAATCGAACGGCCTGCGGCTGCCGTTGAAGAGACGTGTAAGCATGGATCTGATATCATGTCCAAAATGGCAGTATATTAGAATTATTCTAAAACTGTCGCCATGGCAAGGGACGGGCGTTTCACAAGTCGCGGGCGCTCTGGCGTGGCGTTGGCGGGCCGGCGGCCCGGGCGGGCGAAGCGGCTGGAAAACCGGAGGCGGCGGTGAGTGAATTTGTCTTTTTGTACACCACGTTCCCCGAGGGGGAGGCGGCCGCGCGGGTCGCCCGGGAGCTGGTGGAGGCGCGCCTGGCCGCCTGCGCCAACATCATTCCCGGCATGCGGTCGGTCTATCGCTATGGCGATGGGGTCGAAGAAGGCCAGGAGGTCGTGGTGATCTTCAAACTGCCGGCAAAGGTTGCGGAACCGGCCGCCGCGCGATTGCGCGCGCGTCACCCCTATGAAACGCCGGTGGTGGCGTTTCTCCGTGTCGAACCGGACGCCGCGACCGCCGCGTGGCTGCGGGAAGCCACGGGCTGAGGCCGCCGGACGCGGACCGGGAGCCGCCTGGCCCGCAGGCGCAGCCAGATCCGCCGCGCCGGCCAGCAAGGTGGGGATGGGGGAAATTTTTTCTGCTTTTACAAGGCGTCAATATGTGTTAAGTAATTATTAACAGCCGGTATTTGCGGAGTTGCCCGCGCCGGAGCTCACTCCATGAGACCCGCCCCCTCTGATCCCCTCAGAGGGGGCATTTTTGTTCCTGTCCTGGTTTGTCGTCTGGCGACATTTGCCGGCCGCCGGGTCGCGGATTGACCACCGTTCCGGGGCGCGGCGTTCTCCACACGCCGCCACGGGCTGTCGCCAGCGGTTTCCATATCGGCCCAACTTGTTCTATGCCTGATGATCCGATGGGTGGGGCCACGGCCGACGTTTTGCCTGCCCGGCGGCCAAAAACGCGAAAACGCCCTGTCGCGGCCAGGACCGGCCGGCGGGACGTTGATGGAGGAATACGCATGGTTTCGATCGTTGCACGGATCAAGGTCAAGGAAGGCGAGGGCGCTTCTTTCGAGAAGGTCGCCAAGGAGCTGGCGGCGAAGGTGAACGCCAACGAGCCGGGCTGCGAATTCTACGCCCTGCACAAGACCGACGATCCCACCGTGTATGTGTTCATTGAGCGCTACAAGGATCAGGCCGCCATTGAGGCGCATCGCAAGTCCGACCACTTCCGGGCGCTTGGCAAGAAAATGGGCCAGTTCATGGCTGGTCCGCCGTCCGTGGAAGTGCTCCAGGAGGCCTGAGGCAGGCAGCGCGCGCTGTCATGCGCGGATTGTGGGCCGGTCATGGACCGGTCGTGGCGCGGCCCCTGATGGACCGACAGATCAGCGCTCCGGGAAAAAAAAAGGGCCGCCCCATGGGCGGCCTTTTTTGTTGGCGGCTATGTCCTGGCCAGGCGGATATCCGCGGATATCAGCCGTCGTCATTTTTTTCCGCCGTCATTTCTGCTGGTCATTATTCCTGGCGCAGCAGGAAATGGCCGTAGGCGCTGGCGATCGGCTTGTCCTGGTTTTCCTGCCAGGCCTCGACCATCACCGAGACGACGCGGCGGCCTTCCTTGGTGATGCGGCAGCGGGCGTAGGTGTCCACCGGCCGGCCGGAGCGCAGGTAATTGATGGTGAGGCCAATGGGCTTTGGCGGGCGGTCCTGGCCGAACTGGGCGCTGAGCTGCAACAGGGCGGTGGTTTCCAGGAAGGCGCCGATCGCGCCGCCGTGCAGGGCGGGCAGGGACGGGTTGCCGATCAGCCTGGGCTCGAAGCGCATGATGGCGGTGACCTCATCGCCCCGCTGCTCGCATTCCACGCCAAGAAACTGGGCGTAGCCCATCCGCTCCAGCATCTTCTGGGCCGGGCTGCCGGGGCTCCTGGTCGGCGCCGGCGGGCGCACCGGCAATTCGTTGAGCTTCGTCGTGTCGGGGCGGACGCTCAGGCTGGTCTTGTTGGCGGCCAGCATGAAAGTGGCCACCGCGTTGGCGATGAGATCGCCCTCGCCCTGGTAGGCTTCCGCCCGGACGAAGGCGATGTTCTTCGTCATCTTGTAGCAGTGGGCGTGGCAATGCACCGTTTCGCCGCTGGCGGCCGGCTTCATGTAATCGATGCGCAGGTCCAGGGTGGCGATTGCCTGGCGCATGGCCTTCTTCAGCTGCACCGAGGCGCCGCAGGTATGGTCAATCAGGGCGGTGATGACGCCGCCGTGGAGAACGCCCGTTTCTGAATCACCAGCGAACTGCGCCTGGTATGGCAGGGCCAGGGTTGCATGACCAACGCGCGCGCTCTCGAACCGCAGGCCGAGGGCGTGGGCGTGCGGCGTGCCGCCAGCCATGCGGGCCTCGATGAATTCGAGCAGGGCTGGATCGATTTCGGCGCCGTCCGCCAGTTCTCCGGCGGCGAGGGCCCTGGCGGCGAGCTTTTGGGCGGATTCGTTCGTGGTCATTGTCTGGCTCGTCTCCGTCAGGTCGCCGTCGCGGGGATGATCCGGGAGAGCGACGCTGCTTCCGCCTGCTCCTTCGCTCCGCGTTTCCCGCCTGTCGTGTTTGTAAAAATGCCGTGCTCCATTCCTGGAGGGCATGGTTGCTACGGGTTTCTAGAGCATTTTCGGGAAAAGTGGAGCCCACCTTTCATGAAGAAAATGCGTCAAATGGCGGCGCGGGGCGAGACGGCGGCGCGATTGCCACTGCTGCAATTGTGATTGGGGCGCGGCGGCTGAATCGCGCACAAGGGGCGGCGGCGCGGAGCAACAGACGTTCGCGCTGTCAAGCTGGAGCTTTCCGGAGGCGCCGCCCCGCATGAGCGGGCGGCAAAAAGCTCCACCCCCTCAACCGAAAGGAACGCCCGTTGCTGGCGGCCATGGCCGGAGCACAGGGCGCACTGGAGGACCGTTACCGTGAACATGCTGAGGATCTTCGTTGTCGTCGCGGCCCTGGCGCCGGTTTCCGCATTTGCCTGCACGGCCGAAGACATCAACGCGAAGGCGACCGAGCTGTCGACCTCGCTGCAGACGCTGGCGGCAAAGGACCAGAAGAAGGCCATGGAAGTCACCCAGCGCATGCAGGCCATCCAGGCGAAACAGCAGGCCCCAGGCTCGATGACCGAAGCCTGCAAGATGTATGACGAGCTGCTCGCCGAAGTTAAGGGCAAGTAACGCCGGTCCAGCTGGCGCGGAGGCCTGATGCAGCCGCGCCAGCGAACAACGCCATGGGCAACCGTTTCCTGAATATCGCTGAAGCCTGCTGCAACACCTTCCCGCGGCGCGAAAAATGCTGTCTCCTGCCGGAGACAACCAGAAACGAAAAGCAGACCTGCGCGCGCGTGGGAGGGAGGGGATGATGACGGAGGCTGTCACGCCGTTTGTGCTGTCCGTGCCGGAAGAGGCGCTGGACGACCTGCGCCAGCGCCTGGCGCGCACGCGCTGGCCGGAAAGGGAGACGGTGGATGACCTGCGCCAGGGCGCGCCGCTCGCCGCTGTCCAGGACCTCTGCGACTACTGGCTCCACGCATACGACTGGCGGCGCTGCGAGGCGATGCTCAACGGCTTTGGTCAGCATGTGACGCGGATCGACGGCGTTGATATTCATTTCATTCACCGTCGCTCGCCCAATCCGGACGCCCTGCCGCTGATCATCACCCACGGCTGGCCGGGCTCGGTCATCGAGTTTCACAAGATCATTGGCCCGCTGGCCGATCCCGCCGCCCACGGCGGCGATCCGGCCGACGCCTTTCATGTCGTGGCGCCTTCCATTCCGGGCTACGGGTTTTCCGGCAAACCGCCTGAAGCGGGCTGGACGACGCAGCGCATCGCCGCCGCCTGGGCCGAACTGATGCGGCGGCTGGGTTATGCGCATTATGTGGCCCAGGGCGGCGACTGGGGATCGGCCATCAGCATTGCCATGGGCGAGGCGCCGCCGCCCGGCCTTGTCGCCATCCACCTGAACATGGTGACGGCTCCGCCCGGGCGTGACCAGCGGGATGACATGGACGACCGGGAAAAGGCGCTGCTGGCCCGGGCCCGCTATTACCGCGACCAGGGCAACGGCTATGCGGTGCAGCAGAGCACCCGCCCACAAACCCTGGCCTATGGTCTGACGGACTCACCCGCCGGTCAGGCGGCCTGGATCTTCGAGAAATTTTTCGAATGGACGGATTGCCATGGCGATCCGTTCAGCGTGCTGACCCGCGACGAACTGCTCGACAACATCATGCTGTACTGGCTGCCGGCGACCGCCGGCTCGTCGGGCCGCCTCTATTGGGAAAGTTTCCGGCATTTCTCCGGCGGCGAGGTGCGGGTTCCGGTGGCGGCGAGCATTTTTCCGAAGGATATTTCTCCGCCGGCGCGCCGTTGGGCAGACAGGCGTTTCAGTCATATCGTCTACTGGAACGAGCTCGATCGCGGCGGCCATTTCGCCGCCTTCGAGCAGCCGGAGCTGTTTGTCAACGAACTGCGCGCCGCGCTGCGCCCGTTTCGCTGAGCCTGTTTCGCCAGGGTCAGTTTCAGGTTGATCACAACCCCCCGATTTTTGGCAGCAATCAAAAACGGGGAGCCTGTTTCCGATCTGCCCACGCCCTGAACCTGTGACACCCCGTGAATCTGGGGTTATTTTGACCCTGCCGGAGGGTTTGTCAGCAGTGTGGTTTCTGGCCGGTTTTTCTGGCCGCGACAGCGCGGCGGAAGGCTGGCCTGAAACCCGCCCAAGCCGGAAGCGGATCGTTCCCGCCTTTTGGGCGGGACGATTTTCCGGTAGGGGCGCGCAACCATTCGTCCCGAATGGCGCGTCTTCTCACGGGCGCCTGCTTGCGCGAACCCCAAGCTGGCCCGAAAACCCGGCGAGGTTCGCGCCCGGCGCAAATACCTGCCAGATCAGGCGTTCGCCCCACGCCGCTCTCGCACCAACGTCCCTCCCGCCCGCAATCCCCACGCTTCGCGCTGGCGCCAAATTTCATTCCGCAGAATCTTCGGGTTAAAAGGGTGAAGTCGCCCCCCACGCGGGGGCGTGGATCGAAACTTGACCTGCGAGCCCAATGAGGTGGTGCGTCCCAGTCGCCCCCCCACGCGGGGGCGTGGACGAAACCGCGCCCAGTTGTGCGCATCTTCGTGCGTCCAGAATTCTGCTTCGCCGGGAAAGATGTCAGAAAGTAGTGGAAACCGTCGCGCTGCGGCTTTTGATGGAAGAGGCGATCGTTCAGTCTGGCTTCGTTGATCCACGTGCGTTGGGGGGCGGCATGGGTCCGGGGGATTATTTCGCGCATTCGTCGTCAAATCCGGACAGGACGGATTGGGAGACGTGTCCGGCTCATTTGCATGCGGTTGGCGATATGGCCGGCGCGTTTGCTGGCAAGTTTGGCGCCAGCCGCCTGGCCATGCTGACCGGCCAGATGCATGACCTTGGAAAATACACCCGGGAATTCCAGCAATACATTCGGGGTGAGCGCACGAAGGGGCCCGACCACTCTACCGCCGGCGCGCGCGAGATCATCAGCCTCGCGACCGGACCGGAGGACAAGGTGTTCGCCAGCATCGCGGCTTACGCCATAGCCGGTCATCACGGCGGCCTGCCGGATCACGGCGTTGAGGAAGGTGGCCTGGAGTTCCGGTTGGCCCGCACTGATCTGCCGGCGCTGTTTCCCGGCTGGCGGGACGCGCTCACGGCTGAGGCGCGCCAGCTGGCTCCGGATGGTTTCAGCCCGTATCCGGGGGCGGACAAAAAGCGGCCGGTGTTTCAGGTCGCCTTTCTCGGGCGCATGTTATTCTCCTGCCTGGTGGATGCGGATCGCCTGTGCACCGAGGCCTATTACGCCAGGGTTGAAGAGCGGGCGGTCGATCGGGAGTGGCCGTCCTTGCCGGCGATCGCTGAAGATCTGATCGCCGCCTTCGACGCCCATATGCAGGAAAAGGCGGCCGCCATGCCGGAGGCGGCGCGCGCTTCGCCGCTCAACCAGCTGCGCAACGCCATTCTGGCGCAGGTGCGGAACAAGGCGACAATGCCGAAGGGCGTGTTCACGCTCGACGTGCCGACCGGCGGCGGCAAGACCCTGTCTTCGCTGGCGTTCGCGCTGGAGCATGCGCGTCATCACGGTATGGATCGCATCGTCTACGGCATCCCGTTCACCTCGATCGTCGAGCAGACGGCCGGGATCATGCGGGCGGTGTTCGGCGATGAGGATGGCCGGCCGGTGGTGCTTGAGCATCACTCCGGGTTCGATGCGGCGCCGGCGCCGGAGGAGGGGGAGGGGGCGGATTTGGGGGGTGTCCACAAGAGGCGCCTCGCCATGGAGAACTGGGCGGCGCCGGTGGTGGTGACCACCAATGTGCAACTGTTCGAGAGCCTGTTTTCGGCGCGACCGGCGCGTTGCCGCAAGCTGCACAATCTGTGCAATTCTGTGATCGTGCTGGACGAGGCGCAGAGCATTCCGCTCAATCTGCTGCGGCCCTGCGTGGCGGCGCTGGACGAACTTGTGCGCAACTACGGTTGCACGGTGGTGCTGTGCACTGCGACGCAACCGGCGCTGCTGGCGCCGGATTTCCTGGGGGGCTTCACGCATGTGACGGAGCTGGCGCCTGATCCCAACGTGCTGCACACGAAATTGAAGCGGGTGACGCCCCGGTTGCGCGGCGTGCTGACAGATGCGGAGCTGGTCCGGGAACTGGGTGAGAGCCCGCAGGGGCTGATCATCGTCAACAACCGCGTGCATGCGCGGGCGTTGTATCTCGCGGCAAAGGAAGCCAGGCTCGATGGCGTGGTGCACCTCACCACCCGCCAGACTGCCGCGCACCGGCGGCGCATACTGGCAGACGTGCGCCGGCGCCTGAAATGCGGAGAGCCATGCCGGGTCATCGCCACCAGTCTCATCGAAGCTGGCGTCGACGTGTCATTTCCGCGCGTCTGGCGGGCGGAAACGGGGCTGGACAGCATTATCCAGGCCGCGGGGCGCTGCAATCGCGAAGGCGAGCGTCCGGCCAGTGAAAGCTTCGTGGATGTATTCACGCCAGCTGAAGTGAAGTCGCCGCCGGCGATCCAGCAACTGGCGGCGGCGTTTGGGCGCGCGGCGTCGGAGCAGGCGGATTTCTTCGCCCGCGACGTCATCACGCTGTATTTTCGCGAGGTTTACTGGGGCAAAGGCGATGGTCTGGATCAGATCAAGGTGAAAAACCGGGACGGGCGCAATCAGAACGCGGCGGTGGCGGATCTGTTTGGGATCAGCCATGGTCGGCCGGCGTTTGGCTACAGAACCTGCGGCGAGGCTTTCCGCTTTATCGAGGACGGCATGGCGCCGGTCATCATTGCCCAGGAGGATGCGCCGCGCGAAGCGATCGCGGCGCTGCAGGCAGGGGCGTCGGTTGGGAAGCAGGCGCGGATACTGCAATCGTGGATTGTCCAGATTCCGCCCCGTTATCGCAAACTGCTGATCGAAAACGGCCACGCCAGGTTTCTGGAAGGATTCGGCGAGCAGTTCGCTGTGCTGACGCGGAACGATCTCTACAATCCGGACGAAGGACTGGTGTGGGAGCTGGCCGATTCCATGGGGCTTGAGCAATATATTTTCTGATAATTTGCCTTGTACTTTGGTTGTAGTTGCCTGAGAATGCACAAAATGGCTGTATTTCAGCAATGGCAGCCAGCAATGGTTGGGGGGAAGCGTGAGTTACGGCGTGCGATTGCGGGTTCGCGGCAAATTCGCCTGCTTTACCCGTCCGGAAATGAAGGTGGAGCGCGTATCCTACGATGTGATGACGCCATCGGCGGCGCGTGGGATTCTTGAGGCGATTTACTGGAAGCCGGAAATCCGCTGGATCGTTGACGAAATCCACGTACTCAAGCCGATCCGCTTCCAGTCGATCCGACGCAATGAGGTTGGCGCGAAGACGTCGGCGGCGTTGGTGCGGCGGGCAATGAAATCCGGCGATATCGGCGATCTGACGCTGGTGGTGGAGGACAATCGCCAGCAGCGCGCCGCCACCCTGCTGACCGATGTGGACTATGTCATCTGCGCCCATTTCGCCCACACCGGGCGGGCGGGGGCGGATCAGGCGGACGGCAAACACCTCGATATTTTCAACCGGCGCGCCCGCAAGGGGCAATGCTTTCACCAGCCGTGCCTGGGCACGCGCGAATTCCCGGCTGACTTCAGCCTGATCGAACCGGATGCGCCGATGCCGGAAGCAGGGCTGGGGGATGACTCGCGCCGGGGGCTTGGCTTTGGCGAGCCGCGCGACCTCGGCTTCATGCTTTACGACATCGATCACAGCGGCGACCGCGCCTCGATGTTTTTCCGCGCGACGCTGGACAGGGGCGTGGTTCGGATACCCGCGCCGGATTCGCCGGAGGTGCTGCGATGACCATGCTGGCCTCATTGGCCCGCGCCTATGAGCGGCGGGCCGCGCGCGGCGAGGCGCCGCCGTTTGGGTTCTCGCAGGAGAAAATCTCCTGGCTGATTCCGCTGCGGGCTGATGGAACGCCGGCTGGCGCGCCGGTGGACCTGCGCGAGGGGGAGGGGCGCAAGCGTAGCCCCCGGCTGATGCAGGTGCCGCAGCCGCCCAAACGCACGTCCGATGTGGCGCCCAACTTCCTCTGGGACAAGACGGCGTACGTGCTGGGCGTTACCGCTGGCGAAGGCAAACGAACGGCAAAAGAACATGCGTCATTTATTGACAATCACAGGGAGTGGCTGGCTGGCGCAAAAGATGAGGGGTTGTCAGCTTTCCTTGGTTTTTTGGACTGGTGGCGTCCAGAACGCTTCACTGAACTTGGCTGGCCCGACGAGATGAGGGACCAAAATCTGGTATTTGCCTTGGAAAGCGAACGGTTGGCCAACATCCGCATCCATGACCGGCCGGAGGCGCAGGCCATCTGGGCCGGGTTGTCGAGTGGTGGCGATAAAAGCACTGCACTGTGCCTGGTTAGTGGCCGCCGCGGCCCAATGGCGCGGTTGCATCCGTCTATTAAGGGGGTTTGGAACGCACAATCTTCTGGCGCCTCCCTCGTTTCCTTCGATGGGGATGCGTTTTGTTCATATGGTAAAAAGCAGGGAGCTAACGCGCCCGTTTCAGAGGCCGCGGCTTTCGCCTACACCACCATGCTCAACCAGTTTCTTGACCGTGACAGCGGCCATCGCCTGCAGATTGGCGACGCTTCGACGGTGTTCTGGGCTGATGGCGGTGATGAGGTCGCCAACGAAGCGGCGGCGGGGATTTTCGCTTCTTTCTTCGATGTCGACGACGAGGTTGAGGCGAAGAAGGTTGGCGACGCCCTGGAGCGGGTGCGGGATGGCCTGTCGGTCCCGGACTGGTCGGCGGCGCTGGCGCCGGGGGTGCGGTTCTATGTGGCTGGGCTGGCGCCGAACGCCGCGCGCATTTCCGTGCGCTTTTACATCGAAGACGAGTTTCGTGACTTGGCCGGTCTGGTAGCGGAGCACCAGGAAAACCTGCGCATCGAGCCGCCGCCGCGCAACACCCTGTCGTTGTGGCGGATGCTGCTGGAGACGGCGACGCTGCGCAAGCGCGAGAATATTCCGCCCAATCTCGCCGGCGACTGGCTGCGCGCCATTCTTACCGGCGCGCCTTATCCGTTGACGCTGCTCAGCGCCGTGCTGATGCGCATCCGCGCCGAAGTTGGCGCAGGCGGATATCGCGCCATCAACGCCACCCGCGTGGCGATGCTCAAATCCATCCTGATCCGGAACTTCAATGTGGGGGCTCCCGTGGCGCTCGACCCAACCTGTAAGGACCCGGGCTACGTGCTCGGCCGGCTGTTCGCCGTCTACCAGCAGATCCAGTATGCGGCGCTGGGCGATGTCAACGCCTCGGTGACCGACAAATATTACGGCGCCGCCGCCGGGCACCCGCGCAAGGTGTTCACCACGCTCGCCAGCCTGTCGCAGAACCATCTGTCGCGCCTTGGCAAGCAACAGCGGGGGCGAATGGTCAATCTGGAACGGGATGTCGCCAGCATCATGGAGATGATGGAGCCGTCGGCTGATCCGTTCCCGGCCAACCTTTCCGATAAAAGCCAGGCGCTGTTCGCGCTCGGCTATTATCACCAGCGCAACAAATACTTCGCCAAATCGGACAAGGCCGCTGAAGCCGACGCCGAGGGGGATGACGCCTGATGACGACGCTCGCCAACCGCTACGACATTGTCTTCCTGTTCGAGGTGACCAACGGCAATCCCAATGGCGACCCGGACGCCGGCAACCTGCCGCGCATCGATCCGGAGACCAACCACGGTCTCGTCACCGACGTGTCGCTGAAGCGCAAAATCCGCAATTACGTGGAACTGGCGAAAGGCGCCGAGCCAGGCTACCGGATTTACGTTCAGGAGGGGAGCATCCTCAACGAGCGCCATCGCGAAGCCTACAAGGCGGTGCGCGCCGGCGACGCCAAGGTGGACAAGGAGAAAAAGCTCAATCCGCAGAGCGACAATGAGGCGCGCGCCGTCACCGGCTTCATGTGCGAGAACTTCTTCGACGTGCGCGCCTTCGGCGCGGTCATGAGCACCGGCATCAACGCCGGCCAGGTGCGCGGGCCGGTGCAACTGGCCTTCGCCTCCTCCGTCGAACCGATCATGCCGATGGAGATCACCATCACCCGCATGGCCGCCACCACCGAGAAGGAAAAGGCGGACCGGGACAAGGAGGATGGCGAGGGCCGCACCGAAAACCGCACCATGGGCCGCAAATACATTGTGCCTTATGGGCTGTATCGCGCCCACATCTTCGTCAACGCCAGCCTCGCCGGCCGCACCGGCTTTTCTGAAGCCGACATGCAGTTGCTGTTTGAGGCGCTGGCCAACATGTTCGAGCATGACCGCTCGGCCTCGCGCGGCGAGATGACCGCACGCAAGATCATCGCCTTCAGGCATGGCTCGGCGCTGGGCAACGCTCCAGCGCACCGGCTGTTCGACGCGGTGAAGGTGCTGCGGAATGTCGATGGCGACAGCTACGATCCGGCCAGTCGGCGTCTCGACAACCTGCCGCCGCCGCGGCGCTTCGCTGACTACGAGGTCGCCATCGACCGCGCGGCCATTCCTGATGGGGTGGAGGTGCTGGAAATCCTCTGAGCCGGTCATTCCGGGCAAGATGGCTGCCGCCGCTTTTGCCCGGCCATTCCCGCCGTCGGCCCGGGAGGTCGCCGTCATGGATCAGACGCCGGAACCCATCGCCATCTCGGCGCTGCAGCATGCGGTGTTCTGCCTGCGGCAGGCGGCGCTGATCCACGTGGAGCAACTGTGGGCGGAAAACCGCTTCACGGCGGAGGGGCAGGTGCTGCACACGGCGGCGGACCGGCCAGGCGTTCGCACTCGTGGCGCTGTCAGGCATGTGCGCGCCATGACGCTGGCCTGCCGCCGGCTCAACCTGGCGGGCGTCGCCGACATGGTGGAGTTCCACGCCGGACCCGATGGCGAAACGCCGTTTCCGGTGGAGTACAAGCGGGGCAAGCCGAAAACCCACCGGGCAGATGAGGTGCAGTTGTGCGCCCAGGCCCTGTGCCTGGAGGAAATGACCGGCCGCGCCGTGCCGGAAGGGGCGCTGTTTTACGGCGAAACCCGCCGACGGGTCGTGGTTCCATTTGATGCGGGCCTGCGTGAGCTGACGGAAAGCACGGCGCTGGCCTTTGGGGCCGTGCTCGCCTCCGGCCGCACGCCGCCGGCCCAATACAAGGCGTCGCGCTGCCGGGCCTGCTCACTGATCGAACTGTGCCGGCCAACGGTAGCCGGAAAGTCGGCGCTGGCGTTCCGGACCGCGGCGGTTGGCGGCGCGCTGGAGCAGGGGCTGGATTGACGCCAGGCGGTGGGCCGGGGCCATCGCGTTCCGTCGAAGCGTCCGCCTCGTTGCAGGGCGGGGGCGTCCGCCCCTTGTGGACGCGCCAGCGTTTTCGCGCCTGCAGGAGGGGGATTTCCCCGCGAGGGGGCGCGCGGGCCAATATGGCGCTGCAGTTCAGGCACGGAGCGGATATCCAACGCGGATTTTGCCCTGTGTCCTCCTGGGGAGCGCCTGGCCGGATCGTGCGGGTTGCCGGCGCGTTGGGAAGGCGGGCCGATGAAGAAGCTGCTCAACACCGTCTATATCACCAGCGAAGGCGCCGCCTTGCGCAAGGACGGCGAGAACCTGGTGGCGGAGATCGACGGCGTCGAGCGGGGCCGCGCGCCGTTTCACATGCTGGGCTCGGTGGTGGCGTTTGGCGCCGCGCTGGTGACGCCGCCGCTGATCCAGGCCCTGGCGGCTGGCGGCGTCAGCATTGTCCTGCTGGATCGCGCCGGCCGGTTTCAGGCGCGGATCGAGGGGCCGGTTTCCGGCAACGTGCTGTTGCGGCGGGCGCAGTATCGCGCCAGCGACGCCGCTGACGAAATCGCTCGCAGCATCGTCTGCGGCAAGGTCGCCAACCAGCGCGTGGTGCTGCAACGGGCGCTGCGCGACTACGGCGAGACCATGCCGCCGGAGGCCAAGGCCGCCATTGCCGCCGCCGTGGACCGGCTGGCGCGCATCCTGCGGCGGGCAGCGCTGGCCGGGGAGGGCGTTGACGTGCTGCGTGGCCATGAGGGCGACGCTGCCCAGACATATTTCGCCGTTTTTGATCATCTGGTGCGTGCGCCGGATGAGCAGGTGCGTTTCCTTGGTCGCAGCCGCCGGCCGCCGCGCGACCCGGTCAACGCGCTGCTGTCGTTTTTCTATACCCTGCTGACGCACGACTGCCGTAGCGCCCTGGAGGGCGTCGGGCTCGATCCGGCCGTCGGCTTTCTGCACCGCGAACGGCCGGGCCGGCCGTCACTGGCGCTGGACCTGATGGAGGAGCTGCGACCGGTGATGGCTGACCGGCTGGCGCTGTCGCTGCTCAATCGCCGCCAGTTGCGGGCGCGGGATTTCGAGTGGCGTGACGGCGGCGCGGTGATGCTGACGGATGATGGCCGGCGCACGGCGCTCACCGCCTGGCAGGAGCGCAAGAAGGAGGAGCGCCGCCATCCGTTCCTTGAGGAGAACGCGCCGCTGGGCCTGGTTCCCCATTTGCAGGCATTGCTGCTGGCGCGGCATTTGCGCGGCGATCTCGACGGTTATCCGCCCTGGATATGGAAATAAGTCATGCTGGTGCTCGTGACCTATGACGTACGGACCAGCGAACCGGGCGGCGCGGCGCGCCTGCGACGGGTCGCGAAGGCGTGCCGGGATTTCGGCCAGCGGGTGCAGTTCTCGGTGTTCGAGATCGAGGTTGATCCGGCGCAATGGACGGCGCTGCGGGCCAGGCTTGAGGGGTTGATCGACCCGGAGCAGGACAGCCTGCGCTATTATTTTCTGGGGGCCAACTGGAGCCGGCGCGTCGTGCACGTGGGCGCCAAACCGGCGACAGATCTGAATGGGCCGTTGATCATCTGAATGGAGGCGCGGGGGAAGGGAGGCGCTGGCGGGCGCGCCTTATGCAAGAGGCCCGGCGACATGTCGCCGGGCCTGCTGCATCTGAAAGGCGCTCATTCCACCGGAAGGCGCCTGCGTCGTCACCGCGGTCAGTTGAGCATCCTGATCGCAGTCCAGTCGTCGCCTTCAAAGCGCGCCAGCTCGAAGCTTTTCAGGGGCGAATAATCCTCCGGGGTCGTGGCGAAGTTTACTCCGGGCAGGTTGATGGGCGCGGTCATGTCGGTGAGGTTGGTGGCGACTTTCAGCAGGTTGGCGCGGGTGAGATTATCGCCGCAACGGGCCAGCAGCTGGTGCAGCACGTTGGCCATGGAATAGCCCATGAAGCCGACGTTGTCGTTCCTGTCCAGGTTGGGCAGGTGAGCGTCCAGCAGGGCCAGGTAGTCCTTCACCGCCGGGTCGTCCTTCCAGCGCGGGCTCGATACGTTGCGCGCGGCGCGCAGGCCCATCACGCCGGTCGCGGCTTCTGTTCCCGCCGGCTTCAGCAGCGAATTGGTGGAGGAAATGCTCATCAGATACTGGGCCGGGCGCCAGGCGCTCTCACGCACCTTGCGCAGGGACTGGGAGACGAACTTGCCCATGGTGAGGTTGACGAATACGTCGGCGCCGGAACTGGCCAGCTTCAGCACCTGGGAGTCGACGGTGGGGTCCGCGGCTTCGTAGGTCGCCTCGGCGACGATCATGGTTTTGGCGCGGTCGCCAAGTTCGTTCCTGAAGGCGGCCACATAGTCGCGCCCCATCTCATCCATCTGGTGCAGGATGGCGATTTTGGCGTCGGGGGAGGCCTGGAGCAGGCGCCGCGCCAGCGCCCTCGCCTCGGTAGCGTAAAGCGCCGAGCCTGGCGTGGTCCAGGGGAAGTTCTTTGGATCGTTGAAACGCGCCGCGCCCGTGCTGATCATCAACTGCGGCACCTTGCGGGCGTTGAGGTACTTCTGCACGGCCGTCTGGCAGGCGGTGCCAGTCGAGTTGAACATGGCGAGCACCTGGTCGCTCTCCACAAGCCGGCGCGTCGCTTCCACGGTTTTCGGCGCGCTGTAGGCATCGTCGACCGCAAGCAGCTTCACCTGTCGGCCGTTGACGCCGCCCTGTTTGTTGAGGCGCTCGAAATAGGCCATCTGCACGCGGCCGGACACCCCGACATAGGAGGCCGGCCCGCTGAACGGCATCGTCTGGCCAATACGGATCTCATGGTCATCGGCGCCTACATCATACGCGCCTTTGGCGACGGCCGGCGAAGCAAGGGCGCCCGCGCCGGCGACGGTCGCGAGGCCGGCGAGACGCAGCAGCTCGCGGCGGGACAGGCGCGAAGCGCGGGCAATGGTGTCTGACATGAACTATCCTCGGAAGGGCGATGTTTTTATCTGGAAGTCCGGTTGTCACCGGCGCTGACAGATAGGCGGCGACCGGGGATTAGCGCAACCTGTTGACGTTTTATTCTGCGCAAGGGCCCGGATATCGCCCTGCTGTTCACAAGGCGCAGGCGACAGGACTGGAAAGCGCCGGCTCAGGGGCATGACCGGGCGCCGCGACCCAGAAAACCGGGCCAATTCCATCGGCGTCCGCCTCGCGCGCGGCCGGCGCTGGCCATGGCGCGCGGCGGGAACAAGATCGCGCGTCAATCGTTGTCAGTTGCCTGGGGAAGGGGCGTGCGGATCAGGACGAGGCAAATGACCCTGTACGGCAACCTGTCCCAGGAAGAGGCCGTCGACAAGGTCTGGGAGCTTGTCGACGCGATCGGCGTCTGCATGCTGGTGACATGGGATGGTGAGCGCCAGCGCTCGCGGCCAGTCGCCGCCCGGCCGAACCGCGACCGGCACGCCATCTACTTCCTCACCGATGAAGCGAGCGCCAAGAAGGATCAGATCCAGCGGTTCCCGCTGGTTTCGCTGAACTTCGCCGACCACAACGGCAACAACTATCTGGCCGTGTCGGGCCGGGCCGACGTTTCCGACGACCGGGTGATGATCCGGGAAATCTTCAACGTCAACGATCGCGCCTGGTGGGCGTCGCCAGAAGATCCCGCCATCCGGCTCATCACCTTCGAGCCCGAAGAGGCCGAGATCTGGGGCGGGCTTGGTCGCCTGCGCGCCGCGGTCGCGCTGCTGCGGGCGGCCATCTCGGGCGCCAACCCGCGTTTGGGAGACAGCCGGAAGGTCAGCGGACTGTAAGGACCTGCCCCAGCATGGCCTGCAGGTCGATCTGGCGGCTTCTGGCGCGGTCCGGCGCATTGGCAATCCTGCCAGGCGCTGCCTGTGGCGCGGGCGCCATGTATGCGTTACGGCGCCGGGGTGGGACATATGTGGTCTGCCGCCATGTCACGCTGGCAGGCCCCGGAGCGCGGAATGTGATCTGCCGCCATGTGGCCGGCTTGCCGCTTGCGTCCCGCAGTCCGGCGACCATCGGCCATTAATGCAATATCGGCTATCTTTTTGAACGGGCGCACCTTAACCACGCCTGGCGTATCTGTTGCGCGGAACAGAAGGTCCGGCCGCGGCAGGGCGACGTTTTCATTTTCCGGGCGAGATCCATGAGTCTGGACGCTGCGTATTATCTTCAGGTTCTTTATCTCATCGCCATTGTGGCTGAGGCGGTGACGGCGGCGCTGGTGGCCGGGCGACGCTCCATGGACTGGATGGGCGTCGCCATGCTGGGGCCGATCACCGCGCTGGGCGGCGGCTCGGTGCGTGATGTGTTGCTGGGCCGGCATCCCCTGTCCTGGGTGGAGCACCCGTCGTATCTGCTGATTACCGCCGGCGCGGCGCTCGCCACCATCGCGGTGGCCCGATACATGCACCACCTGCGCAAACTGTTCCTGTTTCTGGACGCCATTGGTCTGGTGGTGTTCACGGTGATTGGCTGCAATATCGCCATCGCCATGCAGATGCCGTTTGTCATCGTCATTGCTTCCGGCATGATCACCGGCTGTGTGGGCGGCGTGTTGCGCGACATGCTGTGCGCCGATATTCCGCTGCTGTTCCGCACGGAACTTTACGCGACGGTCTCGATTGTCACCGGCGTCCTGTATGTGGGCGGGCAGATCATCGGCGCGCCCCATGACGCGGCGACCGGAATTGCCATGGCCATTGGCCTGAGCCTGCGCATGCTCGCGCTGCGCTACGGCTGGAGCATGCCCAAGTTCGTTTACACCCACACATTGCACTGAGACGTTCGAAAACCCGGGCGTTCATGGGTCCGCGCGGCCCAGCCGACCGCGCGGCGTGAAAGACCGGCTTCAGGCGCGTGGGCGCAGGGCGGCGAGCCTGTCGATCTGGCTCCAGAAGCTGCTGATGGTGTCATCGATGATCTGTCGGGCGGTTTTGATTTCCCTGATGAGCCCCGAGCTTTCGCCTGCCGCGCCCGAGGAGCCGTCGACGTCGCCGTTCACGTACAGCCGGTCGATGATGTCCTTGTAGGGAAGCTGTTCGCGCTCGCCTTTCAGCACCGCTTCGGCATATGGGGTTTTCAGGCCGCGCATACGGGCGCCGGGCGGATTGTCGATCAGGACCGTGCCGGCGCTTGGCGCGGCGACGATGGCGCGCTTGTAGTTCTCGTGCACCGGGCTCTCCACCGAGGCGACGAAGCGCGTGCCCATGGTGACGCCTTCGGCCCCGAGGGCAAAGGCCGCCGCCATGCCGCGTCCGTCAACCACGCCGCCAGCGGCCACCAGCGGCACGTCCACCGCCTCGCGCACCGCCTGCAACAGCGCAAAGCTGTGCACCTCTTCCGGATTGCGCACGCCGGCGCTTTCGGCGCCTTCGACAATCAGGCCGTCAACGCCGGCTTCCACCGCCTTTTTCGCTCCATACAGCGTGGCGGTGGCGTGATAGACCACCACGCCGGCGTCCTTCAGGATGCGCACGTAGCGGCCGGGATCGCCTGCGGAGGTCGTGACGAAATGGATCTTTTGCTGCAGCAGCCAGTCGATGATCGCCCGCTCCTCGGCCGGATCCTCCTTCAGATAACGCACCGGCAGATTGACGCCGAAGGGCGCATTGGTGGCGGCGCGGATGGCGGTGAACTCGCGCGTGGTCATGGCAAGATCGCGCGAGGTGCTCTCGAGCAGGCCAAAACCACCGGCGGCCGAGACGGCCGAAACGAGCGGCGCGCGGGCAATCCAGGTCATCGGCGACTGGAAGATCGGAAAACGGGCGCGCGTATGCGCAACCACGCGGTTACCTTCAAACATGAACGTTTCTCCCGGATGCAGACCACCTTCGCGGTGGAATTGGTGCGGTTGTGGCTGGCGCGATCATGGCGACGCATCGGCCGCCTGAAAAGCCCGCGCCGGCGCGCGACCAGACGGACACGCGTTCTACGAATCCACCGCTGGCGCGACAGGCAATCTTGCTTCACAAGCCAAATATTGATACCCGACGATCGAAGCGCGGGCATATCGCGCCGGGCGGTCAGCAGGCCTGTCGACCGCCATATGGGCCGGCGTAGCACAGCGGTAGTGCAGCGGTTTTGTAAACCGAAGGTCGGGAGTTCGATCCTCTCCGCCGGCACCATTTTTGTATCCAGCTGACAGTTTCTGGTTCTTTATTTTGGCGCCGCGCGCTTTGCGCGTGGCGGTGGTCTGGCGGGGAGTGGGCGGATATCTGGTGGTCTGGTGGACCACGCTGTGGCCCCTGGAGACATGCCTGGGCCCATTTCCGACCCTCACCATTCAGACCCGGGTTCAGCATTTTGCCCGGTTCACATGGCGGGAGCCAGATGACGCGGTTTGCCTGCGTCTGCGGTCGCGCCGGGTGGGGCTTTCCAGGCTTTGGCGGGGCTGCCATGATCCTCCCCAACAATATGGCGTCCGCTCGCCCAGGGCGGATGCAGAGACATGGGGAGGCGGCGGTGACGCAACAATACGTCACGACGGAGCGCGGGCTGGGGCCGGAAGGCCGGATTGCGGTTGTTACCTTTGATCGCCACGATGGCGTCAATGCGCTTTCGCCCGAGGCGCTCAGGCAACTCACCGATGCGGCGCGCAGCTTTGAAGACGATCCGGTGACCTCGGTGGTGGTGCTGAGGGGCGGGCCGAAAGCGTTTTCGGCGGGATTTGACCTGAAGGACCCGGAAGGGCGTTCGCGGGCGGATATGAATCTGGGCGATCTGCGCCGGCATCTGCGTCTTGGGCCACGCCTCACGGGCCTGGCACGACATGGACCAGATCACCATTGCGGCGATTGAAGGGTTCTGTATCGGCGGCGGCGCGGCGCTGGCCGTCGCGCTCGATTTTCGCGTGATGGCGCGTGACGCTCACATCCGCGTTCCGGAAATTGGCCTTGGCATGAACATGAGCTGGCAGAGCGTGCCGCGCATGCTGCATTTGATCGGGCCGGCGCGCACCAAGCAGGCGGTTATTCTGGCCGACCAGCGCATTCCAGCCGCTGAAGCGCGGGAATGGGGGCTCGTGGAAGAGCTGGCCGAGCCCGGTCATGCCTTCGATGTGGCCATGGCGCTTGCCGAAAAAGTTGCCGCGCAGCCGCCGATACCCACCGCCATGACCAAGCAGACGGTCAACCGGCTGACGCATGCCCTGGATGATCTGGCAAGCCACATGGACGTGGACCAGTTTGCCCTTGCCAGCCTGACCGAGGATCACCGCGAGGGCGTCGATGCGTTTCTCCAGCGGCGCAAGCCGCGTTTTCAGGGCAGGTGAGCCAGCGCGCCTGGAGCACCTATGACGTACTTCTGCGGAACAGGACAGCATGACGTGATTTGCTTCGCCACGGCTTTTTCAAAAATCGCGGCTGCGGCTTTCCTGTAAAACGCTGTGACCAGGCGGGGTGAAGGGCAACTGGCAGGGCCTGTCGTGGCGTGGCGCCTCAGCCTGCCGCCCTGGCCGCCGCGCGACCGCTTTGGCGGCCGGAAAACAGGCAGCCGCCCAGAAACGTGCCTTCCAGCGCCCGGTAGCCGTGCATGCCGCCGCCGCCAAATCCCGAAGCCTCACCCGCCGCGTACAGACCCGGAATAATCTGGCCGTCATCGCCGAAAACGCGGCCGTCCAGGTCGGTTTCGAGGCCGCCGAGCGTCTTGCGGGTGAGAATGTTGAGCCGCACGGCGATCAGTGGGCCGTGTCCGGGGTCGAGCAGGCGGTGCGGAGCCGCCGTGCGCACCAGCCTGTCGCCCAGATAACGGCGGGCATTGTGGATGCCCATGATCTGGCTGTCCTTGGCGTAGGCGTTGGCCATTTGCAGATCGCGGGCCTCCACCTCGCGCCTGGCCCGCTCAGGGTCGAGCAAGTCGTCGCCAGCCAGTCGCCGCATGCCGGCGAGCAGGTCGTCGATGGCGCCGGCGACGACGAAGTCGGACCCATGCTGTTTGAACGCCTCGACGGGACCCGTGGCCCGTCTGCCGATGGCCCGGCGCGCCACCAGCCGCCAGTCGCGCCCGGTGAGATCGGGGTTCTGCTCCGAGCCGGAAAGGGCGAATTCCTTGCGAATGATCGATTGGGTGAGGATAAACCAGGAGTAATCGGCGCCGGTCTGGCGCAGGTGCGCCAGTGTGCCCAGGGTGTCATAGCCGGGATAGTACGGCGCGGGCAGGCGGGCGCCATGGGCGTCCAGCCACAGGGAGGAGGGGCCAGGCAGGATGCGGATGCCGTGATCGGGCCAGACCGGATCCCAGTTCTGGAGGCCCTCCACGTAATGCCACATGCGGTCGCCATTGATCAGCCGGGCGCCGGCCGTCTGGGCGACGCCCAGCATGCGGCCGTCCACGTGGGCGGGAACGCCGACGACCATGCGCGCCGGCGGCGCTCCCAGCCGGGCCGGCCATGCCTTGCGCACCAGCTCGGGATTGCCGCCGACGCCGCCGCTGGCGACAATCACGGACGGGGCGGAAAAGGCGAATTCACCGGTGATTTCGCGGTTGCTGCTGACGCCGCGCGGCGCGTTATCGTCGGCCAGCACCGCGCCGCGCGCGCCAGTGACGGCGCCGCCGGAGCGCGTCAGTCCGTCGACGCGATGACGGAAGCAGAACCGGATCAGGCCATGGGCTTCCGCCGCCAGCGCCCGCCGCGCGAACAGCTCAACCACGCCCGGCCCCGTGCCCCAGGTGACGTGGAAGCGCGGAACCGAATTGCCGTGGCCGAGGGCGCTGGCCCCGCCGCGTTCGGCCCAGCCGACGATGGGGAAAATGCGGTGGCCCATGGCGCGCAGCCAGGCGCGCTTCTCGCCGGCGGCCCACGCCACATAGGCCTCGGCCCAGCGACGCGGCCAGTGGTCTTCGTCGCGATCGAAACCGGCGGCGCCCAGCCAGTCGCGCCAGGCCAGCTCCGCGCTGTCGCGAACGCCCAGACGGCGCTGTTCCGGCGTGTCGACGAGAAACAGGCCGCCAAGCGACCAGAAGGCCTGGCCACCGAGATTCTGGCGCGGCTCCTGATCGAGCACGATAACCCGCTTGCCCGCGTCGGCCAGTTCGGTGGCGGCGACGAGGCCGGCGAGACCTGCGCCTATGACAATTGCATCCGCGTCCGCCATGGCGCTCCCCCCAGAAGGCGCTTCAACCGGCGGGAGTGTGACGCGCGCGGCGGGGCTGCGGCAAGCCGTGCTTTGGCAGGGGGAGGTGAATCGTCCGTTTCGCCATGCACGCCGGCGGTGGCGCATATGTGCGATGGCGCACTTGGGCGTTCGCTGCAGCCCCCTAGACTGTTGCTGCTTGCATCATTCTTCAGGGCCCGCTTTGCTGTCGGACCCATGACCTCCGGTTCCCCGGCTTCGCCGCCCATCGGGCGGCTTCTTTTTGCCGGCGGGCTTTGAGGTTTCACCGCAGGAGCGTGGATTTCGCCATGTCGACCAGTCCTTATAGCGCGCGGGTTTCCATGCACCTTGCGGCTGAAAGGCAAAAGGACGAGGCCCGGCGGGCGCGGGCCGACGCCAGCCGCGTGGCGCGCCGCAAGGCTTTCCAGGCGGCGGCGGCGTGGCTGGATGAGGCGGTGATCGCGGCGGTTGACCGTTGCGTGGCGGAGGCCGGCGGCGCGGTGCTGATTCACCGCCGGGACAATTTCGCTTCAGAGGCGCAAGACGCCTACAAGAATCCACACGTGGTGTTTTCCATCGGGGAAACGGGCGGCATGGCCGGGGCGCAGTACGAGGTGTTCGTGGCGCATGGTCTCGTCTGCGTTCACAGGATCCGCAACCACATGCGCCAGCCGGTGACCGTTCCCGGCTTCACCGGGCCGCAACTGGTTGACGCTGCGCCCCTGGAATTCGGCGCGGCCATCGTGCGCCTTGCCCTGGATGAACATCGGCGCGGCGCCTAGCGCCGCGCCGGCGCTCCTGGGACGGGCATTGCCCTGATCAGGGGAAGACGGGATGTCCGGCGAAGCGGCGGCCGCGTCGTCGCATCGGGCGGTCAGCCGGGCGGCATGGTGGTGACGCCGCGGCGCACCAGTGATTCCCAGCCTTCTTCCGCCGTATCGGCGTATTCGAACAGCTTGATGTCTTCTGGCGAAATCGCGCCTTCTTCCACCAGCGCGTCGAAATTGATGATCCGCTGCCAGTAGGATTTGCCAAACAGCACGATCGGAATGCGCGGCGCCTTGCCGGTCTGCTGGAGCGTCAGCACCTCGAACAGTTCGTCCAGCGTGCCGTAGCCGCCGGGGAAGATCGCCAGAGCATTGGCGCGCATGGCCAGGTGCATCTTGCGCATGGCGAAGTAGTGGAACCGCAGCGTCAGTTCCGGCGTCGAATAGGGGTTGGGGCGCTGCTCGTGCGGCAGGGTGATGTTGAAGCCGATGCTGGGGGCGCGCACGTCCGCGGCGCCCCGGTTGGCGGCTTCCATGATGCCCGGGCCGCCGCCGGTGGCGATGACATTGTCGCGCCAGCGGTTGCGGGGCGCGAAGGCGCCGCCGCGCTCGGAGGCGATGCGGCCGAACTCGCGCGCCTCCTCGTAATAGCGCGACTGGCCGCGCATCCACTGGACATGCTTCTGTTCATCGGGAGTGCGCGCCGCGGCCGCCGCTGCTTCTACCTGCTCGGGCGAGGGGATGCGGGCGCTGCCGAACACGATGATGGTGGAGCGGATGCCCCAATCCCGCAGGGTCAGCTCCGCCTTGGCGAATTCAAGCCCGAAGCGGAATGCGCGCATTTCGTCGCGCAGCAGGAAATCCGTGTCCTCCACGGCCAGCATGTAGCTTTTCGACAGGCCATTGCCGCCCGGAGCCGCGCCATTCTCCACATCGTCCACCATCAGTCTTTCAGCATCCTCTGGTTCGTCGGCTGGCGCGGCGCCCGGCCGCAGTTTGTCTCCGGCGTGGCAGGTTCCTGCGCCCTTTTTACAGCCTTTCGCGCCGCAGGCGACCCGCGCCGCACTCTGGATGGCGGCGCGGGGTGCGTCAATCGCCGGCCGGACACCCTATAAAGGCAGTCTGAAGCCGGTGAGCTGAACCACATCGCCGCCGGCTGACCAGAGCGAACCCGCTGTCCGAAAAACCGCCCGCGGGGGGCGTCGCCTGCACGCCTCTGGGTCCGCATCCGCCGCAATGGGCGCCAATAATAAAACGGCCCGCGCCAGGAGCGCGGGCCGCCTTGTCGCCGGCAGGAGAGGCAGGCTGTTTACTTTTTCTTCGTCTCGGTCACGGCGGAAATGACGCCGCCCTCAGCCACCCAGCGATCCCCCTTGAACACCATGATCTGCAGCTCTTCGAGGGGGAAGTGGTCGGTTTCCGACGTCTTCATGGTCAGGCCGTTATAGACCATGCGCGGCGCGAAGCCGTCGAGGCTCAGGGCCTGTTTCATGACGTTCTCGCGGGTGAGGTTGTCGCCAGCCTGCCGCAGTACGTGGGTCATGGCGTCGGCCATGGCGTAGCCGATGGCGTAAAGGCTGTTGTTGATGTCGCCATCAGGCATGTATTTGGCCATGAACTCCTTGAACTGCTTGACCTCGGCGTCGTTGGCGAGGGCCGGATCGCTCGGGTCCTTGATGAAGGTGGCGGTGATCGCCCCCTGGGCGTTCTCAAGGCCGGCCGGCACGAGAACGGCGCCGACCTGGGAGGCGACGTTATTGAGGATGTGCACCGGGCGCCAGTTCAGTTCGCCAAGCTTGCGGGTCGACTGGGCGGCGAACTTCGGCGTGGCCAGGTTCAGGAACAGGTCAGCGCCGGAAGCCTTCAGCTTCACCATCTGGGAATCGACGGTGGCGTCGGAGAGGTCGTAGGGCGCCTCGGCGACGATCATCGAGACCTTGTCGCCCAGGCCGTCTTTCACGCCCTTGTAAATGTCCTTGCCGTAGTCATCGTTCTGCACCAGCACGGCGATCCTGGCGTTCGGATACTTTTCCTTGATCAGATTGGCGTAGACGCGGCCTTCTGACTCGTAGGACGGATTGAAGGGCAGGGTCCACGGATGGGTCTTGGGATCCGCGCCGAAACGGGTGCCGCCTGACGACAGGAACAGGTGCGGGACCTTCTTCGCGTTCACATATTTCATGATCGCGGTGTTCGAAGGCGTGCCGAGCGTGCCGAACAGCGCCAGCACTTCATCGCTCTCGATCAGCTTGCGGGCCTGCTCCACCGCCTTGGGCGGGCTGTAGGCGTCGTCGTAGCTGATGAATTTGATCTTGCGGCCGTTGACGCCGCCCTGATCGTTGATCATGCGGAAATAGGCGTCCATGGTCTTGCCGACCACGCCATAGGCGGACACCGGCCCGCTGTATGGGACGAAGTTGCCGATCCTGATTTCGGTGTCGGAGGCGCCGGGGCCATATTTCTTGTCGGCGTGGGCGGAGCCGGCCATGGCGAAGGCGGCGACCGTGGTGGCCATCAGGCTGGCGATGAACGTGCGTTTGGTCAGGCGCATCAAGCTCTCCCTGGAAGTTCTGGTTTGACCGGAGGCGCGAGGTCCCGGCGTTTTGAAGCCGCAAGCGGGGGCGAAGCGGCGCGGCGCCGCGCCTGATCCCGTCTGCACTCCCGCAGCCCTCTAGAGCAAAAAGTCGTGAGCTTGAATTGCAAACTTGCTGGCCGGGCGTGCGCCGCCGTGTGAACGGCCGCCCGTTCGCCAGGCGTCGTCCCGGCCCGCGCGCCCGCCCGGCTGCCTTTTGTCGCACGACTCCATGGCGTCGCTTGCCGCATGGCGTCCAGGACATGCTCCCGCGCGCGCTTGACAGCGGGCGGGGGCAAAAGCATTGTCCAAGTGGATAAAATATATGGGAGGAACAGCTGCGGGGAGGCTTCGGGCCGCCTCGCGCGTCTTTGGCCTGTTGCGCGCCATGTCTGGCTTGCGCGCTGCCTGTGCTCTCCACCCATGCAAACTGTCATCCGTGAACCTGCGCCACAGCATGGGGCGCCGGGGCACGTCCTGTCGCGCCTGCCTGGGCCGCCATGACCTGCATGGCGGCCAATGACGGTCAACCTGAAGGATCCTGTCCGTGACGCCGCCCTACAAGAAGCTCGACCGTTCGCTGCGGAACCGCATTGTTTTTGTCACCGGCGCGGCCAGCGGCATGGGCGCCGCGACGGCCCGCGCCTTTGCTGACGAAGGCGCGCGGGTGGCGGTGGTGGACATTCGCGCCGACGGCGCGGAAACCGTGGCGGCGGCCATCCGCGCCGATGGCGGCGACGCCCGGGCCTTCGCTCTCGACGTGGCCGATGCGGAGGCGGTGAAGCGGGTGGTGGATGAGGCCGCGACGCATTTCGGCGGGCTTGACTGCCTGGTCGCCAACGCGGGCATTTCGGTTTACGCGCCGATTGACGCGCCAGACTATGATGAACGTTGGGCGCAGGGGCTCGCCGTGTTGCTCACCGCCCAGCAGCGCCTGGTGCGGGCCGCGTTGCCCTGGCTGCGCAAATCCGACGCGGCGCGCATCGTCACCATCGCCTCCACCGAAGCGCTCGGGGCGACGGCCGGTCACAGCGCCTATTCCGCCGCCAAGGCCGGCGTCACCGGGCTGACCCGTTCGCTGGCGGTGGAGCTGGGACGCGAGGGCATCACCGTCAACTGCATCTGCCCGGGACCGATCGAAACGGGAATGACCGCCGACATCCCGGATGAGAGCAAGCAGAAGTACGCCCGCATCCGCACCGCCATGCGCCGTTACGGCCGCCCGGAAGAGGTGGCGCACATGACGCTGAGCCTGTGCCTGCCCGCCGCCTCATATCTGACGGGCGTGGTGATCCCGGTGGACGGCGGCCTCATGGCGCGCAACGCCTGACCAGGCCTGGCGGCTTTTCCAGATTCGCCGGAGCGCGGCGCGTTTTCAGACGGCCCGTCGCCGCGCCCGCGTCCCGGTCGATGTCAACGACAATGAACCTTCCGGAGTTAACAGCAGTCATGTCGACCCGTTTCCTGTCCCGCCGCGCGCTGATGGCCGCGGCGGCCGCATCCGTGCTTGTGTCCGCCACCGCCCTGGCGGCGGAGAAGAAATACGACGCTGGCGCCAGCGATACCGAGATCAGGATTGGCAACACCTATCCCTACAGCGGCCCGGCGTCGTCCTACGGCATCATGGGCGCCACCGAGGCGGCCTACTTCAAGATGGTCAATGACCAGGGCGGCATCAACGGCCGCAAGGTGAAGTTCATCAGCTATGACGACGCCTACAGCCCGCCCAAGGCGGTGGAGCAGACCCGCAAGCTGGTGGAAAACGACGAGGTGCTGGCGATCTTCAACACCTTCGGCAGCCCGGCCAACAGCGCCATCCAGCGTTATCTGAACGCCAAAAAGGTGCCCCAGCTGTTCCTGGCCACCGGCGCGTCGAAGTTTAATGATCCGAAGAACTTCCCGTGGACCATGGGCTTCCAGCCCAATACCCGCGATGAGGCGCATGTCTACGTCGACTTCATCCGGAAGGAGCGGCCGAACGCGAAGGTGGCGATCCTCTACCAGAATGACGACTTCGGCAAAGACTATCTGGAAGGCGTGAAGGAAGCGCTGGGCGCCGACTACAAGAAATACGTCATCGCCGAGGTGGCCTACGACATCTCCGAGCCGACGGTGGATTCGCAGCTGCTGCGGATGCAGGCTTCCGGCGCTGATACGGTGCTCAGCTTCTCCACGCCGAAGTTTACGGCCCAGAGCATTCGCAAGATGGCGGCGCTGAACTGGAAGCCCCTGCACATCGTCGCCACGGCCAGCGCCTCGGCCGCCATGGTGATGCGTCCGGCCGGCCTGGAAAACTCCCAGGGCGTGATCACCTCGTCCTACATGATGTCGCCGGATGATCCCAGCTGGAGCGACAACCCGGACATGAAAGCCTGGCGGGCGTTCATGGAGAAGTACATGCCGGGCGCCGACATGGGCAACAGCGGCCACATGTACGGCTATGTGGTGTCCCAGGCCATGCACAAGGTGCTGGAGGCCGCTGGCGACAACCTGACCCGCGAGAACATCATGAAGCAGGCCAGCAACATGAAGAATGTTCACATCAAGGGTTTCCTGCCAGGCATCACCGTCAATACCGCGCCTGGCGACCACGCGCCGGTCAAGCAGATGCAGATGGTCCGCTTCAAGGGCGAGGGCTGGGAGCGCTTCGGCGACGTGCTCAGCGCCGCAAGCAAGCCGGCTCACTAAAACGCCGCCCGGCAAGGCCGCGCCTTGCCGGCGCCATCAGGGCAGAATCCCGGCCAGCCGCGCCGGGATTCGCCATGCCGGTTGAACCGGCGCAGCGCGTCAGAACGCCCAGGCGGCGGAGCGCCACCAGGTCGCCGGTCGCTTTTCGCTTCCATCACGCGGATGTTGGCGCCGCGCGTCTTCCATGGAACTGGCGGCCATTCCACTGTGTTGCGACAGAAGCGCGGCCATTCCCGCCCGCGCGCCTGACCGGGACGCCTGTGTGACCACGCCGCAAATCCTGTCCGTCGTAACCCTGATCGCCATGATGGCCATGTTCATCTGGGGGCGGTTCAGATACGACGTCACCGCCTGCATCGCGCTGATCGCCGCCGTCGCCATCGGCATTGTTCCGCCGGCGGACGCCTTCAAGGGATTCTCCGACGACATCGTCATTATTGTCGCCTCGGCGCTGGTGATCTCCGCCGGCGTGCAGCGCTCGGGGGTGATTGAGCTGGCGCTGTCGCTGGCGGCGACGCGGCTGACGCGGGTGCGCACGCAGCTGCTGGCGCTGACCGTGACCGTGGGGGTAGCTTCCGGCCTGGTGAAGAATGTCGGCGCCCTGGCGATGCTGATGCCGGCGGCCTTCCAGATGGCGCGCAAGAGCAAGGTCAACCCGTCGGTGTTCCTGATGCCGATGGCTTTCGCCTCCTTGCTCGGCGGCCTGACGACGCTGGTTGGAACCTCGCCCAATATCATTGTCAGTCGCGTGCGCGAGGAGATGACCGGCAAGCCGTTCAGCATGTTCGACTATTTCCCGACGGGTTTCGGCCTGCTCGTCGCCGGCCTGGTCTTTCTGGCGTTCGGCTACCGGCTGATCCCCCGCGACCGGCGGGCGCCGCCAGATCTCAGCGACGCGCTCGACATCCGGGGCTATTGCACGGAGGCGTCGATCGGCGAGGGGTCGCCGGCGATCGACGAAATGGCGCACGATTTCGCCGCCCGCCACCAGGGGGAGGTCACCATCGTCTCGGTGCTGCGCGGCAGGCTGCGCAGCTCCGCCTCGCCCTTCACTGTTTTACGCAAGGGCGACACGCTGATCCTGACCGGCGAGCCCGACGCCCTTGAGCGGGCCATCGCCCACGACCGGCTGACCCTGGCGGGCCAGGACCGGGAGGCGCCCAAAGGGGTCGGGGGCGATGAGGTGGCGGTTGTCGAGGTGGTGGTGAACGCCAGCTCGTCGCTGATTGGCCAGACGGCGGAGCGGCTGCGGCTGCAACAGCGACACGGCGTCAATATCATCGCCATATCCCGTTCTGGCGAGCGACTGCCGCGCCAGCTTGGAGCCACCGCGCTGCAGGCCGGGGACGTGATCGTGTTGCAGGGCCCCCGCAGCATCCTGCCCGAGAAAATGCGCCATCTCGGGCTTCTGCCCCTGGCGGATCGCGCCCTGCGCCTGGGCAGCGCCCGCGCCGGCTGGGCGCCGCTGATCATTCTGGCGGCGGCGATGCTCGCCACTGCGACGGGCGTCGTTCCCGTGGCCATCGCTTTTTTCGCCGCGGCCGGCCTGATCGTGGTGAGCGGCGCCTTAACCCTGCGCGACGCCTATGACGCCGTGGAGTGGCCGATCCTGATCATGCTGGCGGCGTTGATACCGGTCAGCGACTCCCTGCGGGCCACAGGCGCCTCGCAGATTATCGCCACCCACCTGGCGGGCGTCGCCGCGGCGTTGCCCGGATGGGGCGCGGTTGTGTTGATCATGGTCGTGGCCATGGCCGTGACGCCGTTCCTCAACAACGCCGCGACGGTGATGGTGATGGCCCCGATCGCGGCGGTGTTTGCGAAGGACCTTGGCTATCGCCCTGAAGCCTTCCTGATCGCCACGGCCATCGGCGCCGGTTGCGACTTCCTCACGCCCATTGGTCACCAGTGCAACACGCTGGTGTTTGGTCCTGGCGGCTACAAATTCGCCGATTACGCCCGGCTCGGGGCGCCCCTGTCCCTGCTGGTCGTGCTGGTGGGCGCGCCGCTGGTGCTCTGGGTCTGGCCGCTGCATTAGCGTCTGCCCGCGAAATTTGGGACCCGTGTCCTGCCGGGGGGCAGGCAGGACACGGGCCTTCGGGCCGGGGCGCTCTGTTGGGGCCCACCGGCAGGCTTCACGGAAATGTGTCGGTCAGCCCGTGCGGCGTCATGTCCGGGGGAGGTCGCCCCCTGTCATGCAGGAGCTGGCGAAACACCCCGGTTTTGCGGGTCTGCGACGTCGGGATCGCCGTGGGCCATGCGCCGTGGGTCATGGGCGGCGGGGACCCCGCAGCGAGGCGCGCCAGCAGAGACGGGCCCGCGACGCCATGGTATCTCCCGATTTCAGGCGCTGAATCAGCCGAAGCCCGAACCAGGGGCATGGAGGTTAAGGAGTTTCCGGATGGTGGAGATGCAACACAGGGGCCGGTCGACGCCGGCAAGGCTGGCGGGCGCGCCCCGCGCCGTGGTTCTGGCCGCGGTGGCGATGCTGGGCGCAGGCGGCGCCCTGATGGCGACGACCTCTGGCGCGTCCGCCTGGTGTGGCGGTCCGGGGTGCTATGGACCGCCGCCGGCGGCTGGCGTGATCGGCGGGCTGGCCATTGGCGCGCTGGCTGGCGCGGCCGCCGCTGGCGCGCTGGCGCCGCCGCCCCCGCCGCCGCCGGTCATTTATGACGAGGGCCCGGAATGTTACATGACGTCACGCCGCGTCTGGGTTGAAGGTCTCGGCTGGCGCCGCCGTCAGATCGAGGTTTGCGACTGATCGCGCCAGTTCGCGGCTGAGGGACGTATTTTTGTGAACCGCTACCCGGCAGACGGCAGGTTGCGGCGCACTCTGGATGCGTAAAATTCAGTATAGTTCAAGGCTCCCGGCGCCTTCGCGCCGGGATTTTTTGGTTGTGACGCTATTTCGCCACAGTCATATGAAGATAATTTGCGAGATCAGGTTTGGTTTGATCGTTCTCTCCGTTACGGGAGGTTTGACGATGTCTACGCCTGCTTTGAATTTCACGCGCGCCGGCCTGTCCATGCGTCCGTGGGTGCTTCCAGCCGCCGTGCTGGCCGGTTTGCTGATCTGCATGCCAGCCCAGGTGGAGGCCCAGGGGTTCCGGCATGGCGGCGGCCCGCATTTTGGCGGCCCCCACTTCGGTGGGCCGCATTTCGCGGGGCCTGGCTTTCGTCCGGGCGGTTTCAGGCCAATGGGGTTGAGGCCGGGATGGGTTGGGCCGCGACCCTACTTCCATCCAGGGCCTGTCGTGCGGCCGGGCTGGCGGCCCTATCCGGGGTGGCGGCCCTATCCGGGATGGGGCTACCGGCCCGCATACTGGCGCCCCTATTATCGCCCCTACTATTACTACGGACCCGCCTATTGGGGCGGCGGTCCGTATTACTGGAACGATGGTTACTGGAACGCGGGCTATCCGATTGCGGCAGGGATCGCCATCGGCGCAGCGGCCGCGGCGGCCAGCCATCCTGCCTATACGACCGTATATACCCACGGCCCGTGCTATCGCGCGCCGAGGCGCGTGCTGGATCACGGGCGCTGGGTGCGGCGGGTGGTCACCATCTGCTACGACAGGTAACCGCCCTGGACGCCCGCTGGGCGCCCCTGGGGCGTCCGTTCGGTGCTTGCGGCAAAAGAACAAGGAGGCGGGGAGCAATCCCCGCCTCCATTATTTTGGGCCGCCGGAGTCCGGCCCCCGGCCCATCTGGCGCGGGGGCCTCGCAGGCGGCCTATTTGGTGTCGAAGGTCTCGATGTCCCGGTCCTTGGTCTCCGGCACGCAGAGCAGGCCGATGATGAAGGTGGCGACCGCGATGACGATGGGATACCAGAGGCCGTAGTAGATATCGCCGGTCTGCGCCACCATGGCGAAGGCCGTGGCCGGCAGCAGGCCGCCAAACCAGCCGTTGCCGATGTGATAGGGCAGCGACATGGATGTGTAGCGGATGCGCGTGGGGAACAGCTCCACCAGCGCCGCAGCGATTGGCCCGTAAACCATCGTCACCAGCAGCACGAGGATGAACAGCAGCCCGATCACGCCCGCCACCTGCGGGCGGAAAACGTCGAACGGATGCGCCATCTTCACCACGCCGGCCTGGGCCGCCGCGAGCGGATAGCCGGCCTGTTGCAACGCCGCCGACAGCGTCGTCCTGAAGTTGGCGTCCCACGGTACGGTCACGTCGTTGATCCGTACAGAAACCGGGGTTCCGGCCGGGGCTGGCTCCGTGGTGTAGCGCACCGACGATTTGGCGAGGAAGTCGCGGGCCAGATCGCAGGGGGCGGTGAACACCCGCGTGCCGACGGGGTTGAACAGGTTTCCGCATTGGGCCGGATCGGCGAGAACCGTCACCCTGACGTTCTCGATGGCGCGCTCAAGCGCGGGATTGGCCAGGGTGGTGATCTGCTTGAACACCGGGAAGTAAAGAATGGCGGCGATCAGGCAGCCGGCCAGAATGATCGGCTTGCGGCCGACCTTGTCGGACAGCCAGCCGAAGAACACGAAAAAGCCGGTGCCCAGCACCAGCGACCAGGCAATCAGCAGGTTGGAGGTGTAACCATCCACCTTGACGATCGATTGCAGGAAGAACAGCGCATAGAACTGGCCCGTGTACCAGACCACGCCCTGACCGGCGACGAGGCCGAACAGCGCAATCAGCACGAATTTCAGGTTGCGCCACTCGCCAAAGGCCTCCGAAAGCGGCGCCTTGGAGCGGGAGCCCTCTTCCTTCATGCGCTTGAACGCCGGGGATTCATCCAGCTGGGTGCGGATCCAGACCGACACGGCGAGCAGGATGATCGACACCAGGAATGGAATGCGCCAGCCCCAATCCGCGAAAGCGCTTTCACCGACGATGGTGCGGGTGAACAGGATGACCAGCAGCGACAGGAACAGGCCGAGGGTCGCCGTCGTCTGGATCCAGGAGGTGTAGTAGCCGCGCCGGCCATGGGGCGCGTGCTCGGCGACATAGGTGGCGGCGCCGCCATATTCGCCGCCGAGGGCGAGGCCCTGGAGCAGGCGCAGGGTAATCAGGATGATGGGCGCCAGGATGCCGATGCTGGCGGCGTTGGGCAGGACGCCAACGATGAAGGTCGACAGGCCCATGATCAGGATGGTGATCAGGAAGGTGTACTTGCGGCCGACCAGGTCGCCAATGCGGCCGAAGACGAGGGCGCCGAACGGTCTGACAAGAAAGCCCGCCGCGAAGGCGAGCAGGGCGAAGATATCACGGGTGGCGGGGGGATAGGCGCTGAAGAACTGCGCGCCAATAATCGCCGCCAGCGAGCCGTAAAGATAGAAATCGTACCACTCGAAAACCGTGCCAAGCGAGGAGGCGAAGACAACCTTCTTCTCCTCCCGGGTCATGGGGCGCGGCGTGGCCACGCCCCGGGATACTCCTGCTTGCATTGTCATTCCAACCTCCCTGAACGTCGTCGCTGATGCTGACGCGCCTGGCCCTGGGGCAGGCTTCCGGGCTGGTCTCACCCGGTGAAGGTCATGGCTGGCATGACGCCCGGGCGACCAGTCGTGGTCGCGGGAGGAAGGCTAGATTCCGTGTGGCGCCGTGTCGCTCGATAATAAGTATATCAGTAATAGGTCTAATATTGATTGTCCGCGATACGGGCGTGTTTTTGTATCTCTTCCATTGCGGTCCAAACGGCGCCGTCCCGATACGCAAAGCCGGTCCGGGCGGAGGCGCCGTTGGGATGAAACCGGCCGAAGATTCCCAAACAGACCTTGGCGCGCAGGCTTCGCGGCGCAGGATTCCGCCAGCAAAAACCTCAATGCGCGGCGCGCCATGCCGGGCGGCGCTGCGGTGGCCCTGGCCTGGTCAGTCCCTGGCGGGCGGGCAGGCGCGCGCCACGGCGTAAAGCGAGATGGCCGCGGCGTTGGAGACATTGAGGCTCTTGATGCGCCCCGGCATGTCAAGGCGCGCCAGGGCCTGACACCGCTGGCGGGTCAACTGGCGCAGGCCCTTGCCTTCCGCGCCCAGCACCAGGGCGAGCGGGCGGCGCATCGGCACATCCTCGAGCACCGACTCACCTTCCGAATCAAGGCCGATGCACATCACTCCGCGCTCGCCCATGGTTTGCAGGGCGCCCGCCAGATTGCGCACGGTGACGATCGGCACATATTCCAGCCCGCCCGAAGCTGATTTGGCCAGCACGCCGGTGGCGGCGGGGCTGTGCCGGGCAGTGGTGATGATGGCGCTGACGCCGAACGCCGCCGCCGTGCGCACGATGGCGCCGACATTATGGGGATCGGTAATCTGGTCGAGCACGAGGAAGACGCCGTCCTGCGGCATCGATTCGAGGGTAGGGGCGTCCAGCGGCTCAACTTCGGCGTATAGCCCCTGGTGCACCGCATCCGGCCCCACCAGGCGGTCGATCTGTTCGGGGCGGACAATCTCGGCGGTTATGGCCGGGACAAGGCCCGCCTCCTGCAGGCGGCGCTGGGCGTTCTCCGTCACCAGCAGCCGCAGGAAGGCGCGGTTGCTGTTGGCGATCGCTTCCGCCACCGGCCGCCAGCCGTACAACACCACCGTGTCGTCCGCGTGCTCCGGCCGGTTGGCCTTCCATTCTGCCCGGGCCGCTTCGCGCCTGGCGTGATCAGGCCGGCGGCGCCTGGGGCCGCCGGGGGCCTGGTTGCGACGATAGGGGGGCGGCCTGTTGGCGGACATGGGCGTTTTCCAGGGATTGGCCTTCGCGGCGCCACGGAACGCCTGCCGCACGCGGCGGATGAAAGCCTGAACAACGCGGCTGTTCTGCACGCTTTGCAAACGGTTGTCGACCTCTGGGGCCGGCGCCGGGGCGGGGCGCATCGGGCGGTAATCCACATGTCCTGACAATTTGCGCGACAGGGGGCGTTGACAGCGTCGGCTGCTCTCCGCATAAGAGCGCCACGTTGCTGCGGCGCTTCGCTGACGGCGACGGACCCGGGGTGCTGGCGAGCATTCCGCGGACATTCCGGACGATGAGGAGGGATGCCCGAGTGGTTAAAGGGGACGGACTGTAAATCCGTTGGCTACGCCTACGTTGGTTCGAATCCAACTCCCTCCACCATCGGCTCCGGAATAGTTTCTTGCGTCAGCATATATCCAGGGCATAATCCCGGCGGACCGGGGCTGGCGCAGTCATATTCGCCACCGGCGCGCGGGTGTAGCTCAATGGTAGAGCAGCAGCCTTCCAAGCTGAATACGAGGGTTCGATTCCCTTCACCCGCTCCATCCCTCTCCCGGATGCTTCTTTATAAATACCTCTCATGACGGCGTCACCGCGTCCTGTGCAAGCGCTTTCCTTGTGAAAGCCGCGTTGTCGGGCAGGCTTTGCGCCGGTTGGGTCTTGAAAAGAAAGCGCATCGACTGCATGTCCGCGCAAGTTTGATTTTGCAAACCACACCCGGAATTTGCTAGGGAAGCGCGCGTCGCAGCCCCCGGCGGTAAAAACCTGTCGGGGACGGGCGCGGCGATGCTCCCGGGGCACAGTTGTCGGGAATGTTTCCCGTAACAGGAAAGCAAGATGGCCAAAGAGAAATTTTCGCGGACGAAGCCGCACTGCAACATTGGCACGATCGGCCACGTTGACCACGGCAAGACGTCACTGACCGCTGCGATCACGAAGGTTCTTGCGGAGAGCGGC